>JAEIGA010000776.1_pt1 | contig 47512 bp, 44 predicted proteins | sample 9270691 | NCBI WGS metagenome assembly JAEIGA01 (sample SAMN17057246, study PRJNA624740) | gut metagenome | biome: biome; isolation source: fecal sample | host: Bos grunniens | place: China: Xizang | collected 2019
ACTTCTTGCTGTTTCATTAAGTTTTGAACAACCAGATGCATAGAAATTTGTTTCTATTCCATAAATTTGTGTATCAGTTTTTACAACAAAATCAAATCTTTTAGTAGCTTGATTTTTATTGCTAATAGAAGACATATCTATATGCCATTTGTTTTCTATATCTTGTAAATACATTTCTTTAAAGTAGGTTTCTCCTTTTATAAATCCTGCTTTTATTATATATTTTTCTACAAGATCTTCCATTAAATGTCCACCACGATTTTTTCGTGCATTGGAATTCAAGCCACATTCAACACCCAATACATAATCATATAAATTATTTACTAAATGTTTTTGCAATAAATTAAATAAGCCAGTTTCTTTCATAAATATTTTATATTGTTCTATACTATAATTTAGTTTTTGGAAATTATATTCAAACTTATGTCCCTCATCATCTAATACTATTATTTCATATTGTCTAACAGCTAATAAAATTGGAATACATTTTAGTACTTCTGGATACCTATTTACAAGTTCTATAAAGTCATTTTCTATATTTTCACTTCCAATTAATGAATTCATCATATTTAACTCAATCTTGTGTTTTTCAGCATTTTTATAGATTGTTTCAAAATCTATATAGTATTTATAATTAGATATGCTATCTGTAAATGTTGATAGCCACTCAGAAAAATCTCGTTTCATAATTTTACTCCTTTATTTCTTTATATCTTTTTATAGATAAATCCAAATAATCTTTTGAATTATCAATTCCTATATAACTTCGATTTAATTTATTAGCAGCAATTCCTGTTGTACTGCTACCACAAAAAGGATCTAGTATTAAATCGTTTTCTTTTGTAGATGCTAATATTATTCTTTCTAATATTTCTAACGGTTTTTGAGTTGGGTGTTTCCCCTGTTTTTTCTCTGATGGTTTTGTTAATGAAGTAGTCCAAACATCTTTCATTTGTTTATTATTGTTTAAACTTTTCATCAAATTATAATTAAATTTATATTTAACTTTAGGTAAATCTTTTCTTGCCCATAAAATTGTTTCAGTGGAATGTGTAAAGGTTTTACAAGCTAGGTTTGGAGGTGGATTAGTCTTTTGCCATGTGATATTATTTATAATTTTAAAGCCCTCTTCTTCTAGTGCCATACCTATTGAATATATATTGTGTAATGTTCCACTAATCCAAATTGTTCCGTCATCTTTTAATACTCTATAACATTCATGAATCCAATTTTTGTTAAATTCATGTTTTTCTTTTAAACTAATTGCTTTATCCCAATTTCCTTTATTTACACTAACCATTTTTCCAGCATTACATGTTATTCCGTCATTTGATAAAAAATATGGAGGATCGGCAAATATCATATCCACGCATTTTTCATCAAATTTTTTTAAAGTATCAAAAGTATCATTATCTATTAGTTTAAAACTATTTTCTTTGTAATAGAATTCTCCTGGATACATTCTTCTATCTCCTTGTAATTAGTAATAAGTAATTCTGAAATTTCTCCTCTTCCTTTTGCATTAGAATTTATCATTCTTTTTGCAACAATTTCATTTATATTAAATCCTTTATATATTTCTTCAAAAAAATTATCTTCCTTGTTTGTATTTTTAGGATTTGAATTTGATAACATTAGTTTTGCATTTCTTTTATCTAATTCTTTATAATAATTTGCTAATTCTTTTTGATTTTCATCGTTAAAATCTTCTTTTGTATAAGAAGTGAAACCAGATGTTATTGATAGTGGTCTATATGGTGGATCAAAATATACAAAAGTATTACTATCAATATATTCTTTGCTTTTTTTATAATCTCCATATTGAAAACTAACATTTCTTATTAAGTATGAAAGATTTCTTAAATTAGTAGAATCACATATAGTTGGATTTTTATATTTACCACAAGGTACATTAAAATCTCCATTTTTATTAACCCTATATAAGCCGTTAAAACATGTTCTATTAAGAAATATAAATTCACATGCCCTTTTAATGTTTTTTTCATTTTCATTTATCCTGTATGAATTATATTCTTTTCTTACATCGTAGAAATATTTTTGTCTTTGTTCATCTTTAAGAATTAAAAATTCTTTCTCTTTTATTTCTAATTCCTTTATAAGCTCATCTACATCTGTTTTTATAACATTATAGCAATTTATTAAATCTACATTTATATCAAAGGCATAAGCTTCTTTTACATCATATTTTTGTAAAATATTTATTAAAACTGCACCACCACCTACAAATGGTTCGACATATTTATTTATAGTATTTTCTTCTAGTTCAAATGGATAAAAGTTTTTTAATTGTGGGATTAAACTTCCCTTTCCTCCTGCCCATTTTACAAAAGGTTTAATATTTATCATATTTTCCTCCAGTTATTTTTTTCTTATTCCTTTATATCATAAAAATCTTTTTTTCTCAATAAATATACTAATATTTATAAAAAAATACCAGCACTTAAATGCTGGCATTTATATTTATTCGTCATATTTCATTGTGCTTACCATTATTTCAAATTTTCTTATAACCCAATTATATTCAGATCTTGTAACACCTGTTCCATCTAATGGTTTACTTTCTTTTTTTTCTTCTTCAGTCATATCATCATCTAAATAATATAAAAGTAAATCTTCGTAGATTACATCAAACCCATAACAGGTATAAATTTTATCTTCAATTTCTATACCTAATCTTTTTAATATATCAAGGTCATTACTATCTAAATGTGCTTTAATCTCAATAACCTCTTTGGTTATGTACCTCTCGTGCCATTTTTCATAATCATTCATTTTAATTTCCTCCTTTGTTATTTTTAAATAATTTTGTTAGAAATGAATGCTTTTTTTCGATGTTGCGTTCTTTATTAACATTAGGTACTGGAACTTCTTTCATATCTATTATTTCATCTAATATTTGATAAATTCTATCATTAGATATAGGTTTACTAATTACAGATATTATATCTAGTTCAGCACACTGATTAAATAAAACTTTAGTAGTATCGCTTGTTACTAAAATGAATTTTGGTTTATTTGCTAAATCAGAATTTTTTACTTTTTCTATTACTTCCAAACCATTCATTATAGGCATTTGATTATCTGTAAAAACTATTTCTGGTTGAAGATTTATTATCATATCTAATTCTTCTTGTCCATTATTGGCTATACCTATTATTTCAAATCTATCATTTTGTAATACAATTTTTTCTATGTGTTCTGCTAAATTTCTAATGTCATCTGCTATAAGAACTTTAATCTTTTTCATAAAAATCACTCTTTCTACATTAATTAACATTATATATAAAAAATTTTTAATATTTTGTCGAAATGTGTAAAAAATATTAAAAAATACAAATAACCGTCTGCCCATAAATTATATCAAAAATAAATGTTAAAATCAATGTATTGACTTAAATTCATACAAATTGGAGGTGTAGTAAGTTTTGAACAATAGAAAACCTTTTGAAATATTAAAAGGAAAACTTAATGTAAGTGGTACTAATATTTATAATGCAAGAACTGCATTAGGTTATTCTAGACAATATGTATCAGACAGATTAATGAATATAGGTTTAGATATTTCTGCACAAGCAGTTTATGAAATTGAAACTGGAACAAGATCTGTTGTTGAATATGAACTTGCAGCAATCGCAAAAATTTTAAAAACTACTTCAAATGATTTAATAAAAGAATTTGATAATTATCTTAATAATTTTTAAATAATAGAATTTACTTAAAGTGGATTCTATTATTTTTTATAAAAAACAGGGATAGTTGCGAATTTGCAACCATCCCTGAAATGCTTTAGTCTTCTTTCATCCATTTTTGATAGCAGTTATTCTCTTCGCACCAAGCTTTAAGTGCTTCAAAATGTTCTGCTCGGAATTCTTCGTAGGTTTTTCCATCAACTGCGTTATAGTCGAAACTTCTGTATGTTTTGGATCTCATCCGTTTCAGTACTTCTTCGAGAGGGTATTGTCTTTGGCTGAAGGTATCGAAACACCAGTCATTGTTTACATACAAAACATGCATGGTATATTCTTTATTGTCGTTTTCCTCTCTTTCTTCCTGGATACACTTGGCAGCAATAAACAAAATAGTTCCTTTTTTCAAGCATTTTAGCATTTCAAAGCATACAGAATAACAATAGCCAGAAACCTCTTGCATCAGAATAATATTGTATAACTGTTTATATTCTTTTTTGATTGTATCAAAATCTTCTCTTGAAAGAGCATTTCCTTTGAGTACATATCTTCTGTTATATAAACTACATACAATAAGATGCGTGAATGTTTCTATTTGTTTCTTAAAACGCTTTGCAAACCAAATTGCAAAAGTACAGTATGCCAAAATCATGACAATACATTGAACAATGTTGCTTAATGTGTGTTCGCCTAGAACGAGTAATGTGAATAAACTTGCAAAAGGTAATGCAACGAAAACATAAACCAAGAATTGCCCCAACAGTTGCATTTTGATTTTATATTTCAACAGCATTGCCTGTGCTTGTTCCTCCCTACTCAATTTCCTCAAGACTGTTTTCCGAAGAATAAATTCAAACATTTTTTATCAACCTTTCTGTAATAGATTTTTGTGTTTACATAAGTCTATTATATCATCTTTTCCTTTATATTTCAACATTTTGAATAATTATAAGAAATAGAAATATATTATAAATGAAAAATACCAAGAAAATTTTGACTTTTTCTTGGTATTTTATAACTATTTAACTTGAGCTTGTTCAATATCTCTTGTTTGTGTTCTTCTAATATCTTGAGTTGTACTATTTATTTCATTTCTTCCTACTCCAACTCTTAATGTGCTATCTGTTAGACTATTAGGAGTTAAATATCCTGCATCTATTGATGGACTTGCTGCAATTTCTTCAAGTTGTACACTTGGTTGTTGCTTTTCACTGATATCAGCCAAACAATACCAACCTAATTTTTCGTCATATTGAGGTTCGCTTGGAACTTTTCCTTCTTGTCTTGCAAGAATGCGAGTTAAAGATATTTGTTGTTGTCTAACCAAAGGAATATTAGTTATATCTCTTTCAGTTGTAATTCTAATTTTACCTCTTGATAATATTCCTTTTCTATAATCAATTTCTTTTTGTACAGTTGATTGAGATAAATCATTCCCCTTAAGATATGCTTGAGCATTTTCTTTATCTAATTCAGCAGGTGTTTTTTTATAAGTTGGTAAATTACCTGTTCTTCTATTTTCTTCAGCTTCTGCATGCATTTTTTTAAAATCATCACTTTTCTTAATTTGTAGAAGTAATTTATTAACTTCAGGTATATTTACAAATTTTTCAAGAAAATCCTCTCCACCATCAATTGTTAAGTTGTCTGCTTCCTTTAATAATCTTGCCATAGCAGGCATTAATTTTCCCATATACCATCCTGGATCACTTTTATATTTTTCAGCGTTATTATCAAATTCCTCTATAAATCTTCCACTTTTTATACTATCTATTACTCTTTTAATATTTGCATCTTCCAAATTGGTTCTTAATGCATGTGCTGTATTTTTCTCGGTTGCTTCATAGTCACTCAAAAAATCTTTTACCCATTGCATTTTTCTTTTTTGTTGTGATTCATCTAAAGGTTTTGTTTGAGTAGTATCATCTAATTTTTTTGGTTCTTCTTTTTTACTAGGAGTTGTCTTTCCTGATTCAATTGATTTAAAATATTGAACTAAAGCAGGATTGTATGTTCTTATTCCTTTTTCATCATAATAACCTATATATCCTCCTGCCTCTCCAACTTTTCTATCTAATCTATCTCTGCTTAAAAAATCATTTGCAATTCCTTCACGATTATCTTGTAAAAAATCTCTTTCACTATACACAACATTTCTTTTTACAACTCTTCTGTTTCCTTCATTAATTACTTCAAAAATATGATATACATTTACTGGTATTCCATTTATATCTTTATCTTTATTCATTTGTTGAACAATAAAAGATGTTCCATCACTTCTTGTAAGTGTTTTAGTAGGAAATCTAAACATTTTTGTTTGTTCATCTTCTTTTGATATTTCAGATGTACTTTTTACAAATTCAGGTTTGTTATTAGTAGATCCTTTTCTAACACCACCTATAAAAGATGTTCCTCTAGCCAAAGAATCTTGAATATTTTCTTTTGAAAATAGCACATTATCTACTGCCTCTTCATAACCATCTGGTACAGGTTTTCCAAATTTTCTTTGTTCGATAAAATGAGTAACATTTGTACTACTAAATAATACATTTTGATTAGCTATCTGTCCATTAGCTAAAATATCAGCATAATAATATCTAAAATATTTTTTTCCATTCTTTTCAGCATCTCCAACTTGAGCTATCATATATTTTGAACCATCGTTTCTTGTTCCATAGTAAGTTGTAGATTGATAATCTTTTTCTCTTGACATTCTTTGGCTAACTGTTTTTACTTTCTCTGGATCAAGTTCAGACAATTCTAAATTTTTACAAGGTTCCTGTGCATGTGGTATATGATGTTTTTTGAATTCTTCTACATTTTGTGCTAAATAATCGTATGTTTTAGACTTACCACTCCTAAAATTAGTGTTGTCCCATGTTAAATCTATCGGATAATTTTTTCCATCTAAAGAAACAACATTCCATGCATGTCCACCCTCTCGAGCTGTTTTTCCCTCAACATAGTGACACTTTATTCCTTGTCTATCAAGCATTTCTTTAAAAATCATCGCATATCCTGCGCAAACAGTTTCTTTTGAAACTAATCCTCTTAAGCTTCTAATTTCACTAGATGGTTTACTTTCTACTTTTGGATCATACATTATACCAGATTTTAATTTACCATAAATATGTACCATTTTTTCAAAGTCTGAAAAATCTTGTCCTTCAAAATCTTTTTCGATTTTTTCCATTTCTTTTATAATGCTTACTACTTCATTTCTATCATATATAACTGCATCTGTGTAATATTGTCCTGTTTCTCCATTTTTATAAACAACATTACCTAATCTAGCAACTCTATCTTTATCATATCCTCCAGCAATTCTGATTGAAACAGAAGGATCTAATTTTTTTATAAGTTCGCTTGATATGCCTTTTGTATTTGGAATTTCAATTAGGATTTTTTGTTTTGGGTTTTGTGCTCTTATATTATTAATTTCTTGAATTGTTTTTGAGTCTAATGTTGTGTAAGATATTTTTCTGTCATAATTACTCATTTAAATTACCTCCTTCATTAAACTCCACCATATTTTGATTTAGAACTAACACTCCATTTTCTATCATTTCTTTTATGAGTTCTTTATTATTTAAAAATTGTTCTTCTGAAATTCCTAATCTTTTTAATTTTTTTAAATTCTTTAAAATTGATAAATCATTAATAGTTGAGTTATCTATATGTAGTTCTTCAAGTAGTGGTAAATTTATATCTTGAAGCTGATTTATATGTGAATAAGATATTTGTAAATATCTTATTTCTGTCAAGATATTAAGTTGTTCTAGCGAAATATTTCCACTAATTACAGTTAAAGCAACCAAACTATTCATTAGATAGATAAAATTGTAATTATTTATATCACAATTAATTAATTCTAGTTCTTTTAAATGTAGTTGAGATATAAAGTCTGCATTTTCAAATTCACATTTTTCAAAACATATATTTTCTAAATATTCTAATTTTGATAGGTTATTTATATCAATTTGAGATATATATAAATTCTTTAATGTTAATTTTTTTAAGCCTAAAAATGCCTTTATAATATCTAAATTTATTTCAAAATATGTATTATTAATATCATAAGGATTTAATACTATTTCATCTATTGTCTTTATTTCTTCCTCTGTGAATTTATTGTCTTCTTTTTTTAATTTAAACATAAGGTAATTTGCTAATGATTCATTTTCTATTTTAATCATATGTTTTCCTCTTTCTTTTTCTAACTAATTTCTTTTAAATAAACTCATTACTTTTCTAATTATTTTCTTAAAGAAATTTTCTTTTCTGTATTCTACAAGTGCAACACTATTATTATCTTGTTCTTCTGTATCTATTTTCTTTTTAAATATATTATCTGGATTATATTTTTCTCTTAATTCTTCTTCTTTTATTCTATCATTTTCGGCATATGTAGCTATTAGTTTTTGTTTTTCTTCTTCACTTTCGCACCAATAATTTAAGTTAAGTATTGCTAGTATTACAAAAGTTTTTCGTTCTAGATTTTGTTTATCTAAAGGTATGTTTTTATCTATTATTGGTTCATAATCTAATATTTTTTCTGTATGAAATAAATCTCTTAATTTTTGTGGGATTTTTTCAACATATTTTGATTCCATAAGTGATAAAATCACATCTATTTCTGCAAATGCTTTTAACAACTCTTTTTCCATAAGTTCCTCCAACTTTCTTTTGTAGATCTCTTTACAATAATTCGAATTTATTATAGCATAAGGCATTTTTTTCTGCAATAAAATACCCTTTAAAAGTCTAAAAAATTGAGATTTTTACATAATTATGGTATAATATAATTATACAAATTGCCTGGAGAGGTAAAAATACTCATTTTGCACACCACTAGAAACGAGGACATAATGAAAAAAATAGGCTCAATGAAAATAAGATTTGAAAATCTCGAAGGTGTTTTTACACACATCGAGTCGTTCGATTTGGATGAAATGAAAAAATATGCTGAGGAAAACAATCTCACATATGTTGAAGGTTATACTGTACAAAAAGGTGGAAAAACCTGCTATGTTGCAGACTACCAGAAACCCGAAAAAAAGTAAAAAAAATTGCAACTCCTTTTAAGTGGTGGAAGGAGTTGCTTTATATTATTGAATAATATTTTTATTAGAAGTTAATTTTTCTATTCTACTTTCTTTTTCTAATATATATCTTTTATGATAAAAAATATCTGCATATTCTAATACTTTTTTCATCTGTGAAGTATCTATTAACGCACCAAATACAGCAGAAAGTCCAAATGCTAATTTTCCAACTGATTTCTTTGTTAAGCCTTTACCTATTTGTTCAAAAGTTTCCTTAAAAACACTGTTTTCTAATCCTTTTTGTCCTGCTTTTTCGAGTGCTTTTTTTCCAGTACTGCTTGCCAATGCTTTCATCTGTACAAGTAAAAGTGGAACTCCTCCTTTTGATGCCATTGCTGTCCATGATTTCTTTGAGGTTTGTTTTATTAGTTCTGTTTGAGTCATTAGCATAATTTTTCCAATTATAGTTGCCTTTTCATTATCTACTGGATTTTCATTTGGATTTAATGCATTAGTGAAAACATCTGCTGCAATAATTAATTCCGATGCATCATTTTTTATATCATATCCATAAAACATTGCAATAGATTGCACTGCTCTAAAGAATAAGAAGGTACTCAAAACAATGTTGAATGGTAGTCCTAAAAAACCTAATGCACCAGTTCCAGCACCTTCTATTATTGCTGCAAGTAAATCTTGTGTTTTATATGAATTAACTAAAGTAGCTATATCATAGCTTCTCATTAAACATATTTCATTTAAATTATTGATTTTATATTCTGATTTCTTATTTATCCTGTTTAATATTTGCTTTTCACTAATTGAATATTTAGAAGCTTGTTCTTCAATAGTTTTGAAACCATCTTCTACAAGTTTCATCATTTGAAGAAATAATTCTTTTTCAGAAACATTCTTTCCTACTTCTTTTCCCCATTCTTTCATTTTTTTAGGAATTAATTCTCCAGCTTTTTTAGTTAATTTTGACATATTACTAGGTTCTATTAATTTATTATAATCTGAAGTTAAAATATCTAATTTTTCTTCTTCTTTTAGATCGATAATTGGATCTGGTATATTGTATTGTTTGTTCATATTTTCTCCATTCTAAATATTATAAAAACTTGTTACAATTTATTTTTGTTTTTCTAATATTTCTGTATTAATATTTAATTTTTGATTTTTTTATTTGTTCTTTTTTCTCCTTATAAATTAAATTCTCATAAAAGCATTTGTATTTTTCGCGAATACATTGGATATTATATCATATTTTTTTTAAGATTTCTTATTTTTAAGTAAAAAAGTATGTATAATCATTTCTAATTATACATACTTTTTTATAATTCTATATTATAAATGTCTTTAGTATATATGATAGTATTATCGTCAAATATTATTTTACAACTATTTTCATCGATTCTTTTTATTTTCTTTGATATAGTTTTATATTTGCCACCTTTCTTTTTTGGATCAGGAATAAAATAAGTTATTGTAACTAAAGTATTAGAGTTTATATTATTTTTAATTACCTTTATTTTCTCATCTAAGTCTTTTTTAATTTCATCAGTTATTTCTATTTCGCTATCTGTTAATCTAGCAGTTTCAATAACTTGTTCTTCATATCCTGTTAAAGCAGCAAATGGTGCAAATTGTGCTGATCTTTGATGTAAGCTCATTCGTGGGTGTTTAGATTTTGGTCTAGATAAATTTATAATATCATCATAATTTTCCATTATCCTTTATGACCTCCTACCTGTTCATTTCTTTCAATTGTTGTTCCACCTTCTTCAAAATTCATACCTTTTAATATAGCATTTTTACCATATTTCTTTTTTATATCTAAAATAGATCTTTGAAGATTTCTTTCTCTCATTTCTTTTTCGTGTTCAACTGCTTTTTCTTCATAGTTAGTAAATAAATTAAGTTGTTCAACAGAACTATCATCTTCAGCTTTTTGTTCGTTTATAACATTATTTGCAGTTATATTAATTCTTCTTGTTAAAAGTTGTTTATTTATAATTCTATCATATAATTTCATCATTGAATCACTTATAATTTTATTAGAAGATGTTTTATGATCTAAATTTACTGTTCCATGTGCATGTTTAGGAACATTTCTTCCGTATCTATCTATTGTAATTTCGCCTTTATAATTTATATTAGTATTTACTAGATTTTCTATATCATATCCAATATCTAAAACAAGTTGATTTGTAACTAAATGTTTATCTACTAAATCTAGCACAAGTAATTCAGTCATTTCTTTAATTATTAATTTAGTTTTTTCATAATCATATGGACAGTGTAACACTTGTCCTGAACTTATACTATTAGTTGATGGAGTATAAGATTTAATACTTTGCATTGTGCAAGGTTCATATCCCCATGCATGATCTATAAGAAGTTCAGCATTTACACCAAAAAGTTTAAATAGTATATCTTCATTTTCAATTGAACATCTTGCAACATCTCCCATTGTAAACATATTGTTTTGTTCTAATTTTTTTGAGATCCCTTTACCTACTCTCCAAAAATCTGTAAGAGGTTTATGATTCCATAATTGTTTTTTATACATTTCTTCATCAAGACATGCGATTCTTACACCAAATTTATTTGCTTTTGAATGTTTTGCAACAATATCCATTGCAACTTTTGCTAAATATAGATTTGTACCGACACCACAAGTTGCTGTTATACCAGTTGTTTCATAAACATCTTGAATAACTTTTGTCGCAAGCGTACTTGCTTTCATTTTATATGTTTGTAAATAATGAGTAACATCAATAAAAACTTCGTCTATTGAATAAACATATATATCATCTGGCGAGAAATATTTTAAATAAATGTTATAAATTTCGGTGCTATATTTCATATATTTATTCATTTGAGGTGGTGCAATAATATAATCAATTTCGTATTCTGGGTGTTTTATTAATTCTTCATATAGATATGATTTCCCATTTAATGTATGTCCTGGTGCATTAAATTTTCTTATAGAATTAACTTCATTTACTTTTTGAATTACTTCAAATAATCTTGCTCTTCCAGGAATTCCATATTGTTTTAAAGATGGACTAACTGCAAGACATATTGTTTTTTCTGTTCTGCTATTATCTGCAACAACTAGATTTGTTTTTAAAGGATCTAGTCCTCTTTCTTTACATTCTACTGACGCATAAAAGCTTTTTAAGTCTATTGCTATATAAATATTTTGTACTTGCATTTTCCACCTCCTACTTTTCTTGCATTATAACACAATTATTAATTATTGTAAACAAATGTTCTATCGTTTTTGCAAAAAAATAAAAGTATGTATAATCATTTCTGACTATACATACTTTTTTATTCATATTTTGGAGTACCATACCCCATAACTTGCACATCATCAAATGAGTACATTCTTTCAGCACATTTATTACTTGTATTACCCTCGATTGTATAAATTGTTCTATTAGTTATATCTGTTCTGGTAACAATACCAACATGATCACTTACACCATCTTGATTACCATTTTCATCATACCAATCAAAGAAAATTATATCTCCAATAATAGGATAATAGCTTTCTCCTCTATCTTGCCATAAATTTCTTTCTTTAAACCATTGAATACCATTTACACAACCTGAAAATTTAGGAATTATTCCTTTATCAATATAACCACATTCATTTGCACACCAACTAACATAACAAGCACACCAATGAACATGTTCAGTAAAACCGTACCATTTCCAGAATTTATCTCCTCCCTCATTTCCTATTTGAGCTTTTGCTACTAATATTATTTCACTATTTGGAATCTGTGAAGTGTCAAAATTTTCATCTCCCTCACTATTAAAAATAGCTGCTATAAATCCACCGATTAATGCAATTATTAAAATTATAACTACTGCTACCCAACCACCTGCAATTATTGCTGAAATAAGTCCTTTTGCAGCTGCTATAATTGCTTTAATAGTGGCAATTGTTACTTTGATAGCCGCTTTGGTTGCTCTTATTGTATTTTGAACAACAACTTTAGATACTTTTGCTGCTCTTTGAGATAATTTAATGCTTTCTTTTGCAATTTTTGTGCTATTTTTTGCAACATGTTCTGTTGTTTTTATTCCTTTTTTAGCGAGTAAAAAAGATTTTTTTGTTGTTTTTATACTTTGTTTCGTTCCTGTTTTTATAGCTTTACTTGCTTTTTCTGTAATATTTTTTTGCTTTATTTTAGTTTTTATTATTTCTACTTTTTCTTTTCCTTTTATAAAATTTTGTTGTGTTTCTTTTAAAGATTTTTTTCCTATTTCTCCTGATTTTATAACACCTTTTCTTGTAATATAGCTAATATCGTTTTGTATTACATTGCTTGCATAATCTTCAGCCGTATTGTTTTTATCATTTATTGTAAATTCATTTATTTTTTCTTTTGTTGTTACTATGTTATTTTTTAGGTTTTGTAGTTGAACGACATTTCTTTCAAATTTCTTAATAGTAGTTTTAGGTTTTGTTTTAATTTCTGCCACATATACCACCTCCAAAACTTATATTTTCTTTGCAATTATTACCATTCTTCCATTTTTTTGAGAATATTCACATGTTGATAGTGTAATTAGTTTATCTTTAAAGTTCATTGTTGAATCAGTACTATAAAGTTTTAAATCATTGCATTTGTTGCTAAAACCTTTAAATTCTTCTTCATCACGAAAATTTATATACTTGTAATATTGAAAAGAATTGTCGGTATAAACAACCGTCTTGAAAACTGCAACAATTTCATATAAATTTTCTTCTGTTATATTGTTTTTTATTGTATAAAACTTAATAAATTTATGCTTCTTGTAAAATTCATGTTTTTTATAATCATCAAGTTGGGAAAACATAGAGTTATCATTCATGTGATGTCCATATATAACTAAATTATCACTTGTTTCTATATTACAATTATCAGCTAAATAAGGAGTTCCATGACTTGAATATTCTTTATAAATATTTCTATATAAATAATAATCTTTATTTTGCATTACAGGATAATCAATGTTAGTTCCATCTATTTTGATCCACCCAATTACATCATTATTTAAATCAAATATGTCTTTTAAATCATAGCTAGTTGTAATATTTTCTTCTGTTTTTTCATTGCTCGTTTTTACAATAGTTTGTAGATTCGCATAAGAATTTTTTTCTTTACTATTTTCTGCTATTTCTTTTATAAAAAAATAGCTACTAATAGCTAAAATTACTATTAGTAGCAATAAAAACACTTTTTGTTTTTTATTCATTAATTCCTTCTCCTGGTTTTGTTGTCATTAATTTGTAAAGTTCAGTATGTTTAGGAAATTTATTAATAAAAGGAACTAAAGATGAACCAACTTTTATTAGTCCTTCCCCAGCTCCTACATTAGTTATATAACTCATTTGCAAATCAGAAATATTAAGTAGTTTTGCAAGTTCTATTCTATCTGTACTCGCTTGATTAAGCATTATTATAAATTCTGAATTTGCAAGCATTGTTCTTGCAGTATGACTTTGTAATAGATCTTCAACATTTTGAGTAATACCAGTACAAAACGCACCATATTTCCTAACTCTTTTCCATAGTGTAAATAAGAAATTAGCAGAATATTCATATTGAAATAATAGATATATTTCATCTATAAAAATATAAGTATTTTTCCCTTTTGTTCTATTAGCAGTAATTCTATTTAAAATAGAATCTAATACAACTAACATTCCTATCGGTAATAATTGTTTTCCTAAATCCAATATATCATAACAAATTAAACTATTTGAAGTATTAACATTAGTATTTAAGGCAAATGTGTTTAAAGAACCATTTGTAAATAATTCAATAGCTAATGCTATTTCTTTTGCTTCTTCTTCTGGTTGTTTTAATAGTTCTTCTCTGAAATCTTGTAATGTTGGTGGAATTCCTTGATAGTTTCCTTGTTGGAATACCCTGTAAACATTTGCAGTACATCTGTCTATAATTGATTTTTGTTTCGGACCTAAATTTCCACTACCAATTAATTGTTCGCATAGTGATAGTATAAATTCAGATTTTAAAATTACTGGATTTGCACCATCTCCATATTCTGAATTCATATCCATTGCATTTATATGATTATTACTTGTTGCAGAAATCCTAATAACCTCTCCACCTAAAGATTTTACTAATGGAGAATACTCTCGTTCTGGATCTAAAATTATAATATCTGCATTTGGATCTCTTAATCTTATAGAAGATATTTCTTGTTTTCCTGCAAAAGATTTACCACTACCAGATACACCTAAAATAAATGAGTTTCCATTTAAAAGCTTTTTTCTGTCAGCAATAATCATATTCTTACTGATAGTATTTTGACCATAAAAAATACCATTCTCGTGTCTAATTTCTTGCACTTTGAATGGTATAAATACGGCTAAACTTTCAGTTGTTAATGTTCTTACTGCATCAATTTTCCTCGAACCAAATGGTAAAACTGTGTTAAGTCCATCTAATTGTTGAAATCTTAAAATTCCAAGCTGACATAAATTCTTACTTGCTATTTGTAGTATTGCTTCTGTTAGGTTTTCTAGCTTTTCTTTTGTTTCATCAGTAATTACTAAAGTCATAACAGCCGAAAACATTCTTTGATCTCTTATTGTTAAATCGTCTAACATTTCTTTTGATTCATTTCTTTGTTGTTCCATATCATAAGGAATAATAGCACTAAAATTATTGTTTGCATTTTGTTTCCTTTGCCAGTTTGTAATATTAGTTTCTACTCCTAATCTTCTATTTTCTGCCTCTTTTACAGCTTCGTCCATTGGTATAGGTATAACATCTAAAGAAAGCATCATATTTTTATTTAAATCTGTTAATTCTGTTACCATATCATCATTTATATAACTAGCGAATTCTTTTAAAAATAATACTCTACCATATCTGTTTCCTATTCTAAAATAATCTCTTTCTAGTTCAACTGTATCTGGGCAGATAAAATCTTTAAAATTGTGTCCTTTTTTCATTGTTTCGTGTATATCAAAATGAAACGAGGTCTCTTCTCCTGTTCTATAAAAATCATGCATAACTCTTAATCTTTCTCTTGCATCTAATTCTATACATTTAGAACCTAATGTATTAAAGTGATTCATTAACTCTGAACCTACTCTTGAAAAATAATTTCTAGCTTCATCTATACTTTTTTTATAGATAGATATAGTTATCATTTTTTCTTGTACTATTTCATTTGCATTTTTTGCTTGTGCTATTAACATTTGATTATATTCTTTTCTATACTTATCTAATTCATCATCTGAATAATCTAAAAGAATTGTTTTTTCAAAATCTAATTTATTTATTCTTCTATTGTTTATAGTAATTTTTGTAGTTGTACCAGGATCTAAAGAATTTAGTAATGCAGAATAATCTAAAAACATTGCTTCTTTATCTTCTTTACTCGCAACTGCATAATTAATATCTAAAAATATAAAGGATTTTGAATATTTATTATTTCCTACAAGAAATATTCCATCTTCCCATAATGCTTTTATCGGAATAATATCCTGAACGGATTTTGGAATTTTAAATTTTTCTTTATCAAGTTTAAAAATATTATTTAATGTTTTCATCTAATTTTGCCTCCTTTTTATTCTTTTTTGGTTTTTTAATATTTTTTTCTTTATTCTTTTTCTGTGGTTTTAAAATGCCTTGTTTTAATCTTCTATCTATTGTAGGTTTTAAAGTTTCGTAATATATATTTTCTGCTTTAAAAGTTAATCGTTTAGGCATTAAAAATTCAGATTTTATAAAAGCTATTAGGAGCTTTTCTGCTGTCATTCCGTTGTATTTAACAAAACCTAATACTGCAAAAGGTGCAGCACCTAAAATACATACCCATGACAATGTTTCTATTCCAAAGTATGGTTTTAGAACGAAATATAAAATAACTGCAACAATGCAAGCTAATATAGAAAAAATGAACTGTCGTAATGACAGTCCAAAAAATATGCTTTCGCTAAATTCTCGTATATCTCTATTTATTTTTACTTCCATTTATCTTGCCTCCCTATTCCCTTTTTTCTTTTCTACTAATGAATTTTTATTTGTTTCTTCTTTAGCTAATTTGTTTTTAACTTTTTCATATAGTTCTTCATCAATATACTTAAAATCTTTTATTTCACATTCTCCAGTTTGTAATAGTACCAATCTATCTATTATTCTTTCTCTTAAAGTAGGTGTTATTCTATTTAAAAATTCTCCAATAGTTGTTAATTCAGGTTCATATACAATTGCACCTACTTTATAAAATTTTAAATCACTAGACTGAAAATTTCGGTTTATATCAACTATTACATCTGGAATATCTTCCAATTTTATAATTGCTTCATCTATACCATCATCTACATAGTATAATTCAACATCTGATTTTATTATTTTCTCTATTTCATCTTCTGTATAGAAATTCAACTTTTGTTCAGCCATATATCATCTCTCCTTATCTCTTTTTCTTGAATTCTTTAAATGTTTTAATGCATCTTCCATAGGAATATCTTTGCAAACTTCTTGTACTCTTTCTTTTGTAATTCCATTTTTCTTGCAATATTTTAAATATTCTATTACACCTTCTTTGTTTTCAATTTCATGTGGATAGAATTTATTTATATCTGTCCAAAGGTTGTAATGGAAGTCATCATTTATATAAATAATCTCTTTATTCCATTCAAGTTCTTCAAAAAAATCATCATCGAAGTTATATGCCCAATCAGGAATAAAATCTATTCCTTTTTCAAATGGATTGAACCCTATCATTTCATCTCCGTTAACAGCTACAACATATGTATTTTCAAATTCATCACGATTTTTTAGTATATATTGTATTTTATACTCTTTATATTCACTATTTTCTAAAAAATCATTTGACATTTTTATAATTTCTTCATTATTAATTCTTTCTATCATTTTTCCCCTCCTATATTCCCATCATTTCTCTAACAATTCTATCTGAAAGTCTTATTGTTCCTACTAGAACTAACATATTAAATATAAGTTCTCCTACATATTTCCATACCATTGTTACAGTTGCTGCACCAGTATCGACTGTTGGTGTCGAAGTTGCAAATGCAGAAAATATTACACATGCCAAAACTATAATTGCTCCCTCTAAACAAACTGCTACGAAACTTTTTAAAAAGCTAATGCCTATGTTTTGTGTTGGTTCTCCTGCAAATGCTGATAACGGTATTGGAGATATTGCAGTGTACATATATAACTTAAAAAATCTCCCATAGACTGTTAATATTAAAATAAATGATAAGACAGTAACAAAAAGTCCACCTAACAAGGTAACTGCCCATAATGGAATGCTTTCAAAAAAGCCGCAATTATTTATTGCATCTATAATTGATTGTGGTAAAGTCATACCACTTGCTTGAAAAGAACTTCTTGCCATTATTGTAGTAACAATACCTTGTATAATTTTAAATATTGCAAGCATTAACTCTAATCCATAAGTAACAATACCTTTTGCAATTGCAAATCTTAAAAATAGTTTTAATGCTTGCTCTGGTCTTTTTATTTCCGAAAAGTTGGTACAAGTTTTAACTACTCCTACTACAAAAAAAAGAACAAGCAATGCGAAACCTATTGCCTGTAATGCTCCGTTGATATTTAAAATTATATTCCAGATAGCACCACCATGAAAATCTGATGGACTTTGAGTAACTATTGTATATATTTCTGATAATTTACCATTCCAAGTATCTAATGCATTTTGTAAATTTCCTACAATCCAATTCAATATCAACCACCTCCATTTCTATAATCTTCGATATTTATATCGTTTTCTATTTCGTTTCCCCATGAATCCCAACCAAATGCTTTATTTCTTGCAAAAAGTTCAATTCTAGGCAAATCTCCAACTAGTTCAACAATTTTATTTCTAACTATATCTGGTTTTTTACTGTGTTCTTCTATTGGAGTATCTATTATTTGATGAACTTTTCTACTTATTCTTTTAATTTTTCCTTTGGTAGCAATTAAACAAATTTCGGAATTTGCTCTTGTCCAATATCCCATACCCCAAAACCATGAAGGAGATTTCTTATTTCTTTTTACCCATGTAAAACCACAAGTTTTATATGAGAATCCCCATGCTTCAATTACTTTCAGAGCTTCTTTTAAGCATGGATAAGTTACCCAAATAAATAGAATACAATTATTATCTGAAATATTATTTATGAATTCTTTTAAATTTATAATATCTTCAATATTCATTGTTTTATAATGACTTTCTGCACTCCTACCATTTCCTTTTTTAGACCATACTTTATATTGCCAGGGAGGATCTGCATATATAATTTGATATTTTTTCACTTTAATACCTCCTAAAATGGATTTAGACAAGTAAATATATCAAAAGTGATATTCTTACTTGTCTATTGTTTTTCGTGTTTTAAAATCAATTTTAGCCACCTGTGATTAAATCTAAAATTTCTTTTGCAAAAGTTATTACTATACCTCCAGCCAATGTCATAATTCCATTTGCTCTTTGAGATGGATCGTGTGATTTTAAACTCATACCAACTTGTACAACACCAAATCCTAATATAATCATTCCTATTGCTCTTATTAGTCCAAATATAAAATTAGATAAATTTGTTACAACCGATAATGGATCATCAGCAGCAAAACAATGAATTTGTTGTGCTAAATTTAGTGCAATAACATAACCTATCACAATTCCAACTCTTTTTAACCATTTTTTATAATTAACTTTTAATTTACTTGTTTTTTTATTTTCTTTTAAATTTTGCATATTAATTTCCACCTTTCTTATTTTACATAATATTTATTAAAGGGTACAAAAAAGACCAGATATATTTTTATATATACCTGGTCAGTTAGCTTTCCCTTAAAATAATTTCAATTTCTTCATCTGATAGTAATTCTATATCAGTTTCTATTGTTTCTAAATTTATAATTTTATTTATATCTATATTTATATCTTCTAAATTAAAAGATATCTCGCCTATTGAATTTTCAGTTCCTCCATGTATATATGGTTTAATTATTGAGCTTCCAATAGGTGTATTTATACTATTAAAATGTTCCTTAAGGTTAAATTTAAAATCTTTTATTGGTCGTTCTCCTCTAATAAAAAGCAAGGCATAATTATTATCTAACATTCTAACTTCATCTGGAGTCAATAATTCTCTCCCTGCTATTTGGTCATTTGTAGAATAACTACCATGAGAACCATAAGATCTACCATAAGTATTAGTATCTATTGTTTCTTTTCCAAGTAATTCGCTCACATATTTATGTGTTGATTGCTCGTTACCGTCCGTAAATATAAAAATTCATCACAATTACCTACAATACTTTCCCACTGTTTCTCAAATAATGCTTTTAATTGCGCTAAATTTTGTAATATTATTGAAACTGAAACCTCTCTTGATCTCATTACAGATAAAATTTTATCAAAATCATCTGGTAAACTTACATTAGCAAATTCGTCCATTACGAAATGAACATGAATTGGTAAACTACCACCATATTTATAATCTGCTAAATAAAATAGTTGCTGAAATAATTGAGTATATAAAATACTCACTAAAAAGTTAAATGATGTATCATTATCTGGAATAATTGCAAATAATGCTATCTTTTTTTCTCCTAAACTAGGCAAATTTAATTCGTCTATTTGTGTTAATTGTGCTACACTTTCTAAATTAAACTTTTCAAGTCTTGATGCTAGTGTTACTTGAATAGATTGTAATGTTTTAGCTGCACCACAGTGATATGCTCTATAATATTTTAATGCGATGTGTTCTGGATTTTTAGTTTCTAATCTATTAAATAACATGTCCAAAGGACTAACATAGTCATCATCATCTTCTTTAACTTCTCCTGCTCTTAATAATTCCATAACCATTACAAAGTTTTGTTCTTCTACTGGTGCTTCATATTTTAAGTAAAATATTAAAGCTAATAATAACATACTTGCTGCAGTATCCCAAAATGGATCATTTGATGCACTGCCTTTTGGTGTAGTAGATTTAAATAAATTGGTAACTAATTTTTGAACATCATTATCAGTTTTTAAATAGATAAATGGATTATAACAATGCGATTTCTCCATGTTTATTAAATCTAATACTTTAACCTCATAGCCATTTTTTTCTAATAAATGCCCTGTATCTCTTACAATTTCTCCTTTTGGATCTAATATAACATAAGAACAATTACATTGCATTACATTAGGTTTGCAATAACTATATGTTTTTCCTGCACCAGAGCCACCGATTACTAAAACATTTACATTTCTTCTATGTTTTTTTCCTTTTAGTCCAATCGAAACATTTTTAGTTAATATTTTATTATAATTATTAGGTTGTATATATTTTTTATTTATTTTTTTTACCTCGCCCCATTTTGCAGAACCATTTTCTTCCCTTTTTCTATAATTTTTTCTAGTAGATTCATATAGCATAATAGAAAAAACATATATAAGTAAAAAAATAAGAATAGTTTTAATGCTATTCTCTACAATAATAATGTTAAAAGGGTTATTTAATGCCTCGCTACCATTTTTAACAATTTCTATTAAGCCATCATCAATAAATGGAGCTAATAGAAGTGCTAACCAAACAATAGGTATTATTCCTAAAAAATATAGAATCCTACTTATTTTTTTATTATCTTCCCTCACTTGTATATCTTCCTTTAGTATGCTTATTCAAAGATAATATTTTTTTATTAGTTGGGGCTTTTAGTAAATTCATAATTAGTTTATCAATGATTTCAGTATCTATATTTTCTTGAAGTTTGATGTTTCTAAATTCATTTAAAGCATTTAAAACTAATTTGTAATCATATTTATCTAAAGTTATTGTTCTTGTTTCTTCCACCTATAACTCCTCCTATCTATTAGATTTTTCTTTTTTTATTGGTTTATGTTCTTTATGAGAATTTGTTTTATTTTGGCTCTTTTCTCTAGATTTTGCTTCATCTAATTTTTTTGCCTCTACTTTAAGTTCTGCAAGTTCTTTCTTTACAGATGGTTTTGTTATACCTTTAGATACCCCTTCTTGCATTTTGGAAGTCTTTGAGGAAGGCTCTGACAGAGGGCTTTTTTCTGTCTTTGCCACATTGAAATTTTCTGGAACTGCTTGTTCTTTTTTTATTGGTTTTTCTGCTAACAATTCTTGTAATTGTTCTTCTTTTGATTTTTCTTGAACTCCTAATTCTTTCTTTTGCGCTTCCCTATTTTCGATTGATTTAGCAATTTCAGTTTCAATTCTTGCTGTATCTACTGTTGTTAATTTAAATCTTTCAACAATTCTGTTTATTCTTCCTGCATCTTCTTCTTTTACCATAATATCAATCATTCCATCATGTTCTTTAATATTTTTATTCATTAAAGCACAAAATGTAATTCCATAGTTTTTAGACTCTTTAGAAAATGTTTTTAAATCTTCTTTTTTTATTGTAAAAATCTTTAATGGTTTGCCTGTTTTTAGCATATTATTTAATTTTGTTTTTCCTTTTGTTTGTTGTTGATCTTTCATGATAGTATAAATCATTGCAGCAACATTTTTTGCACCACTACCTGTTAATCTTGCTAGAACTTCAAATCCCTCTAAACTTAATCTTACAACTTGTTCTGATACATCTCCATTTACACTCATATAATTACTCCTTTCCCTTTTTATTTTTAGTTTTTTTCTTATCTTTAGTTTCTTTTTCTAAATCTACTATTGTATCTAATTCAGTTAAATTTTCATCTATCTTTTGTACTCTTTTTTGAACATCATCGCATATTTCCACCTTCTTTCTTAATTTAATTAATTTATCATTTAAAGATGAAATTTCTTCGGTAATTAAATACTTTGAACTTTCATCTCTTGATAACTTTCTTCTTGCCCATAACCTTTCTCTTTGGGCTAAAATTTCATTTATTTTAAAAGTAATATCATCTTTATAATTTAATAATTCATCTAATGTTTTGATATTATTTCTATATAAAAATTTAGCTTGATCAGATAGTTCGTCCATTCTAGAAACATCTGCTCTCATACTAGCAGGTAATTGTTGTTGAGGTATATTATTTGGAAAAACTTTTAGTAAATAGCAGTAATGATAATATAAAGCAATAAATCCTTTTGCTTTGGCTTTTTTATGCCTTTTAGCAAAAGGAAATTTTACTTTTCTATAATTATAAATATTTTCTATAAAAGGAACTCTAATAGCTTGTTCTTCTAATATTCTTCGCTTAATATTTTCTATTGAATATTCTTCTCCAAATCTTCTTTCAATTCTAATATTTCTTTTGTATGGTTCTTTTCTTATACTAATTTTATTTGCTCTAAAAATAATCTCATAGTCTAACTTTTTCATTAGATATAGAAAATCATCATAAGAATATGCTTGTCTAATTGCTAAATCTAAATCTCTTTTAGCATTATTAGAATAACTATTATTATATTGAGATTTTTTATAATAATTATCAAAATTAATTTTACTTTTTTTACAAGGCTTTTCTTGTAATGTATGTAATCCATGTTCTTTACAAATCTCATCTGATAAATGTCTAAATATCGCAGTATTAGTTCTATTCCCATAGTATTTTTTTCCATCTATATAAGAAACAGAATTAACTACAAAGTGATTATGCAAATGTTTTGTATTTAAGTGTGTAGTAACAAGTACTTGAAACCTATCTCCCCACATTTCTTTTGCAAGTTCTATTCCTATTTTATGAGCTAAATCTGGATTTAAATCTTTTTCGTAAAATGACTGATATGCATGATGTGCTAATATCTTATCTTCTTTATTATAATATTTCTTGGTGTCTAGCATTTCTTCATAAGAAAATTCAGGTTCGCAATTTATACCAGTTACATACAACTCTTCTTCTGTTTTATCTGAATTTCTTGCATAATTTATTACATCTCTTAAATCATTTACAAGCATTTCATATTTATTATATTCAATTTTACTTGTTTTCTCTTCATCAGCTGCATAATCAATTACACGATCCATTCTTTTTACTACTTTCCATATCTTTGTAGTTGCCATTTTACCACCTCCTACAAAAATTTATTTTTCACTTCTCTTGCAAATCTATTCCAATTTTCAGCTTCTTTTTTGTAATATTCTTTATCAATATTATTAGTTGCGTTTGCTTTGTGAGCTATTTGATTTAAATTAACTCCGATTTTAGATAATTGTTTCATAATTTCATAAAATTCTATTCCTGGTTTTTCTTTTACTTGTTGTTCCATTAATAATTTTCTAAAATATTCTCCATAGCATAATTTACTCTTTTCACAATCTGCTTCTAGCTTTGCAAGTTCAATATCATTTAACATTATATCTTTTCTATTATTTCTTTTTCTCACTGCTCTCCCTCCTATTTTTAATTTATGGGGTTTGGGGTTTACCCCATTGTATAGAATTTTGAAACACGATTTTCGTGTGAACAAATTCATTGCTTGCTAGGACAAGAAATCAATAATAAGCTACTTTTAATGCTATAAAATTTTGCTATTTTTTTGCTCTTTATTTTCAATTTTATATTCAATTTCTTGTCTTTTTTTTAGTCCTAATTTGTAACATAAATAATCATTTATATCTTTTCCATAAGGTGCTGGAATATCATAAACATTGTATTGATTTAAAGCTATAATTAATGCTTTTGTTGCATTTCTTCCTGCTATATCATTATCAAAATGTAATACAATATTCTTAATTTCTTTATTATTATCTAAATAATTTTGTATTGCTTTTGGTACTTTACTCTGTTCAATATTTTTACTTGGTTGATAAACTCCTGCTAGGGATAATAAGTTTTGAGTTTTATAATCATATCCTTTTAACTTTAACAAAGTCGCGTAAGATAACAAATCAATACTGCTCTCAAATATATGTATTGAATCGTTTGGAATATTAGATATAAGTCTAAAAGAATAGTCTTTAGAACTTCCTTTTGCATCTCTCATTATTCGCTTTTCATTTGTACTTCTGCACCCTGCATATTTAATATTATTTAAATTATCATAGCCTAAAAACACAACATTATTAGTCTTTTTTTCTTGATATAAAAGTCTATTATTTATGCAATAATTAATAATGTCTTCATCAATTCCTCTATTTTTAAGATAATCAATAGCTTGTTTATTAGTATATGATTTTAGAGGAATTACTATTCTCTTTGGAATATTTCTTATTTCATTTTCATTATCAATATAAGTACAAATTTCATTGTATAAAACACTATTTATAGCATCTTGAAAAGACATTTTTTCTACTTTTATTAAATAATCAACTGCACTTTTTCCTGCCTCATTTGTCGAAAATCTATGCCATAATCCATTGCTAATAATTACACTATCATGACTTTTTAAAGAATAGGTTCCATTACCTTTTTTTATAAGTTCGTTTGGTTTATTGGTTAGAAAATAAGATAATAAATCTATTTTTTTTGCCTTTTCAACTATTTCTTTGGGTATAAATTTTGCCAACTATACCACCACGCTTTCTTTTATAATTATTTCAGGAAGATGTTTGATCTTATAATTATATTCATTTATTAAATTATATTCTTTTATGGTTTCTTCTAAAAACTTTAAGGCTTTTTCATAAATTTCTAAATTTAATACAAATACAAATATATTAGGTAAACCATACATACTTATCCATATATTTAAACTTTCAGTAGCACTTAAACTTTCATTTTTTTCTATAAAATCACATATATCCATTTTATTAAATTCATCATTATGCGTTAATAAGTTAAATGCTATTTCTATTTTATTAATAATTAATGTGTATGAATAATCTATATTTTCATAATCATCAATAAGTTGTTCTATACAATTTTTATCTTTTAATATTTTTCTTATATTTTTAAAATTAACCTTATCTAACTTCCAAAATAGCCTTGTTTCTTTATTCATATTTGCCTCCTTTCAAACAAAAAAGAAGTTGATATAATCAACCTCTTGTATTACATATTATTAAAAATTTATCACTTCTTTCATACCCAATTTAAAGCATAAATCTTTTTCCAAACTTCCTATTGTTAAATCAATTTCTCTTAATTCTACTAATGCTTTCATTTCATCTTTAGTTAATACAATAGGTTCTAAATCTTCAAAAACCGATATTACTTTTGGATATTTTTCACTTATTTCTCTGTATCTTTTCATAAGTTTTTTATACTCAGGTGTTTCCAAAGTGTATTTTCTTTTTTGTTTTTCTATATACTCTGATAAGCAATTTAAAGGAAAATTAAGAAATGTATCTGTATCTTTATTAGAATTATCTAATTCGTGTTTTAGAAATTCTTTTTTTATTTCTTCCCTTTCTATCATTCCAAGTTTAAAATATGTTTTGCACCAAAATTCGATTGAATCAACATATTCTAATTGATAGTTTTCAAACATTTCTATGGCTTTTTCAGCATTTTCTAAAACAGGAATTATCTCTTTTAAATATTCAGTAAACTTTTCTGCCTTTTCTAAAATATTCAATTCAATGTCTTTAATTTCCTTATTATCTTCATAAACTGCTTGTTCAAATTCATCCTTTCTAAACTCATACATTTGATCCAATACTGGTTCTTCAAATAATTTTTTCATAATATCTACCTCCTAAAATGATATTAATATAAAATTATAAAAATGAAAAATGTACAAATTTTTATTTTATATGTTTGACACAAAAAAAAGACCTATCGTTAGGTCTTTAAAACATAAATTTGAAATATTCATCTTGAATAAATAATTTGTTTTATCTCTTCTTGAGTTATGTAAGTATTGTTTATAGTTTTACCTTTAGAATCTACAGTTTCTACTAAATATTTATTATTTTGTATTTCTAATATTGTAGCTTTATTATTATTATTTAATTCTACTACATCAAATTTTTTTATTTTCATTATTTATCCTTTCAAATTGTAATTTGTTGTTATTCTTTAATTTCTATTTTTTTAAGTTTTGATAATAATATTGCAAACATAACTATTGATGCTATTCCCATATTTGAATAACTTATTCCATTAGCTAATGCAGAAATTGGAATTAATGTTGCAACAATATTAAAGAATATTTTTCCTACAACTGGATTTAATATACAACACCATTTAGGAAATATAGTTTCATTTCTACGAAATTTATTAAACATAATAATACTAAACCATATATAACCAATTAAAAATACAATAACTATTGGCATAGCAAACCATATCATATATTCCATAAACAATTCACTATTTATTTTCAAAACATAGATAGCAGTTGCAAGTAAAATATGCACTATTGCACCAATAAGACTATAATTAATTGCACCAATTTTATATCTTTTAGAGTTTTTATCATCTTTATTTTTAAAAGATAAATAAATTGCATATACACCAAAAAATTGTAGCAAAATACCTATTGCACCAACAGTAGAGCCAAATCCGTGTCTCCAACCTGGTAAAGAAGCATAACTTTCAAATTCTTGCATCATCAAATTTGAACTATCTATTGTTGCTACAAATCCTTGCGACATTTCTCCTATTACTGTTATTATCGCACCAATTAATCCTATAATTAAATATTTTCTTATTTTAGTCTTATCCATTTTCTTTTCTCCTTTACAAATTACTATTTATAACTCTTCTATTTGTTCTATCAAATCTTTAGTTTTAATGTAAATTTCATTATTTTCATAATCTTCATCACATTCTAGTTCTTCTAAATTTTCTCTTAACATTTTTAATATATCTTCTGGTTTGTTTAGTAAGGTATCATATATTTCTTCTAATACATGTTTTCTAACCTCTGCATCTGTTTCTATGTTTCCGTAATCATCACATAATCCATACCAATCTACATCAGCTTGATATTCTAATATTTCTTCTGCTAATTTTTCAATATTATCCATATTAATCTCCTATAAATTATTAAATTTACTATATGCATAGTACTCGCATTTGCCTTTCATTATAACTTTAGAATAATATAACTTTTTAACTTCGTCAGGTGCGTTTTCTACCATGCCAGAATAAACCTCAATATCATCTAGATAAACTATAATATCAAGTAATCTTCCAGCACCTATTTGTTGGTATAATTTATCACTATCATCATATTTCATAAGAAAAAACCTTTCTAAAATTATAATTTCATAATCATTATATCATAAAATTAATAATTTAGTATCTTTCTGGAGATTTTTTTTCGTTATTTTTTTCTTCTTTTTCTTCCTTTTCATCAGATAACATTTCATGAGAATTTTCATTTATTTTTAATTCGGAATTTAATAATTCAAGTTTCTTTAATTTTTCTTGAAATTCTTCTTCCTTTGGAAATTCTTTTTCTAACTCTTTTTTTGCATTTTCTAATTGAAAATAGGTGTTATCAAGTTGATTTCTTTCATCTGGAATATCTTTTGATATATTTTCTAAACAATTATTAATTCTAGTTATATTACCGTTTATGTCTGTTCCCAAATCTACTGAATAACTAAATCTATTTTTAAGTTTTAGCTTTACATTTTTAGTAAACGAATCAAAACTTAATTCCATTTTAAAACCTCTATATTCTCCTACTTCTCGTACTTCCATTCCTTTTAAGGTTTGAATACAATCTAAAAGTTTTTTTCCTGCTTCTTGTTTTTCTAAATATTCAATATTATCTATTTTCATAGGCGAAAAACCATCTAAATTAGGTTTTGTATAATTTTCTAATTTGATGATATCTTCTTCCATCGCAGCAATTTTATTATTTAATCTAGTTATCTCTTCTGGAAAATATTTTATTATTTTATCTTGTAATGAATATTTTTGGTTCATAAAATCTTGTCTTAACAACCTTAATTTTGCAACCTCTGTATCTAATGTGGTTTTTTCTAATATTTTGGGATTTCCAGTAGCTAGCGCTTTAATTTCTCCATAAGTTAGTGCTTTATCATCTATATCTTCCATTGTTCTTGAAGGTGTTTTAGATGTCATTATTTGTGAAATAAATTTTTGTTTTTGTTCTACCAATTGATACATATAACTGTCAAAAGTCTTTTCTGTAACATAAGAATATACATATACCTTCTTATTTTTATTTCCTTGTCTTATCATTCTACCATTTCTTTGAGTTAGATCCGATGGTTTCCATGCACAATCTAAATGATGTAATGCTATTAATCTGTCTTGCACATTAGTACCAGCTCCCATTTTTTGAGTAGAACCCATTAAGATTCTAATTGTGCCTTGTCTTACTTTACTAAAAAGTTCTTTCTTTTTTATTTCTGTATCAGCTTCATGAATAAAAGCTATTTCTTCATCTGGAATTCCTTTTAGAATTAATTTCTTTTTTAATTCATTATATACATCTGTAAATTCTTCTTTTTCATATCCTTTCATATCTTTAGGAGTTGATAAATCGCAAAATACAAGTTGAGTTGCTTTTATATCTGCGTTATCATTCCATATTTTATATATGTTTTCAGCACAAGAATTAACTTTACTATTTTCAGCATCTGGTAATAATGGATTTATTAATCTTTGGTCTAGTGCTAATTTTCTTCCCTCATTCGTAATTTTTAGCATATTATCAATAGATGCATCAACAGAACCTTGTCTTATTCTTTCTGCTCTTTCTCCTAATTCTTTAACCATTTCACATTGTATTTCACTTGGATTAACTACAACATTTATATTTTCAAATTCAGGAGTAGGTAAATTTAAAGTTTCAGCAGTTTGAATGTCTGCAACCTCTTTAAAAATTGCCATAAGTTCTGGTAAATTATGAAATTTAGCAAATCTTGTTTTTGCTCTATATCCCGTTCCCTCTGGTGCAAGTTCAATAGCTGTAATTGTTTCTCCAAATGTACTTGCCCAATTATCAAAATGCTCTAGACTATTTTCTTTTAATTCATCATATTGCAAATATCTTTGCATTGTATAAAGTTCAGCCATCGAATTACTTACTGGAGTCCCTGTTGCAAAAACAGTACCTTTACCATTTGTTATTTCATCAAGATATCTACATTTCATATATAGATCAGTAGATTTTTGAGCCTCTGTTTGTGCAATTCCTCCAACATTTCTCATTTTAGTATATAAGAATAAGTTTTTGTAATTATGTGCCTCATCTACGAATAATTTATCTATTCCTAATTCTTCAAAGGTAACAACATCGTCTTTCTTTTCTTGGTTATTAAGTTTTGCAAGTCTAGCTTCAAGACTTTTTCTGGTTTTTTCCATTTGTTTTATAGTATAGTTTTCACCTTTGTTTGCTTTTTCTTCTCCTATACCTCTTGTAATATCACTTATTTGACTTTCTAAAAGTGCAATTTGCCTTTCGATAGACATTGGAATTCTTTCAAATTGAGAATGACCTATAATAACAGCATCAAAATCTCCAGTTGCTATTCTGCTACAAAACTTTTTTCTATTTTTGGTTTCAAAATCTTTTTTAGTTGCTACTAAAATATTGGCAGATGGATAGAGTTGTAAAAATTCGCTTGCAAATTGTTCTATAATGTGATTTGGAACTACAAATAATGATTTGTTACATAGCCCTAATCTTTTGCTTTCCATTGCAGCTGAAACCATTTCAAAAGTTTTTCCTGCACCAACTTCATGTGCAAGTAATACATTATTGCCATATAATACATGAGCAACTGCATTCAGTTGGTGTTGTCTTAATTTTATTTCAGGATTCATGCCTATAAATTCGATATGTGAGCCATTATATTCACGAGGTCTAATAGAATTAAACTTTTCATTATATATTTTTACAAGTTTATTTCTTCTTTCAGGTTCTTCCCAAACCCAATTCAAAAATGCTTCTTTTATAGCATCTTGTTTACTAGATGCTATTGCAGTTTCTTTTCTATTAAGAACTCTTTGTTTTCTTCCTTGTTCATCAATTATCGTATCAAATATTTTTACATCTTTTAGATTTAATGTTTGCTCAATTATTTTATATGCGTTAATTCTAGTAGTACCATAAGTAGAATAGGATTTTACATTATCCCTATCAGAACTTTTTCCATCAATATGCCATTCAGCAGTTATCGGAGAATACCTTACTTTTATATCCCATCTACGATAATAAGGAGTATCTAATGTATCAAATATAAAATCTCGAATTATCTCTGGTGGTATCCATGTTGCACCCAATTTAATTCCTATTTCGCTTGCTCCTAAATCTTTCGGCATAACCTCTTTTAATTTTTCAACATTTATATTAAATTTCGGGTCTTCTTTTGCAAATTCTTCTGCAATTCTTAATTTTTCTCTAATATTTCCTGATAAATATTCATCTGCAGTAACCCAAATATTAGGTTCTCCATATTCAGGAACATTATAAATTACACCTTCTAAATTTTTTAACATAACATCTTTTTCAATATTACACAATTTATACATGTAGTCTAAATCTACATTCGCTTTATCTTTTAATGAAATTATTAATGCTTCATCTGCAGTATCAACTCTAGTTATTTCTTTTCTTGCTCTTATTGTTCTTTTTGTGAACATATCAGCTTTACCTATAAAATTGCCTTCTCCGTCCAATTTTTCAAGAGAACATAAAAGGAAATAACTACTGTCATTTGAGAATGCATTTTCATTTGCTCTTGAATTTATAATTCCATATTCTTTCGTAAATCTATCATATAAAGAATTCAATTTTGCTTGTGCAACATGTATTTCTTCATCTGAATAATCTTGCATTTGATAATCAATTAATTCTCTTGTTTGATCTCTTAATGCAATTAAGCCTCTAATTCTGTTTTGATTAGTTAATGGTAAATCATCTTGTAAAATCATTTTAGAATTTTCTCTAAAATAAATTTTATTATCAACTATTGCATAAGAAAAATTTTTAACATCTGGTAATGCAGGAATTGAAGTATCCTCTTGTTCTAATTCGTTTTCAATGTATGTATCTTGTATTTCTCCATGAATATTTGTTATAGCAAATTCTAACTGTTCTTCTAAATTTTGATTTTCTTCTGCTTTACATGTTGAATCATAACCATAAGCCGTTGATACTATTTCCATTTTTCCTAGTATCATTTCAGGATTATCTACAAAATATTTATTTATTGAAATACCATTCTCATCTTTATCTAAATATACCCATTCTGGCATTATATCGGTTAAATTTTCTCTTTTTTGTAGGAATATAATATCAGATGTTACCTTTGTACCTGCATTCTTTAAAAAGGTATTTTCAGGTAATCTTATAGCACCTAAAAGATCTGCTCTTTGCGCAATATATTTTCTGACTTCTGGATTTGCTTTATCTAATGTTCCTTTTGATGTGATAAAAGCAACAACTCCACCTGGTTTAACTTTGTCAAGAGCTTTGCCGAAAAAATAATCATGTATTAAAAAGTTGTGCTTATCATATCTTTTATCAAGTACTTTAAAATCTCCAAATGGAACATTTCCAATAGCAACATCAAAAAATGAATCTTGTAAATCTACTTTTTCAAAACCTGTAACTTTAATATCTGCTTTTTGATATAACTGTTTTGCTATTCTTCCACTAATAGAATCAAGTTCTACACCATATATTTTTGAACTTTCTAATTCTTGTGGTAACAAACCTAAAAAATTACCAGTCCCACAACTCGGTTCTAAAATATTAGCTTGTTCTAAACCCATATTTTGTAATGTTTTATATATTGCTTTAATAACTATTGGTGGTGTATAAAACGCAGTTAATGTTGAAGCTCTTGCAGATTTATATTCATCTTCTGTAAGAAGATCTTTTAATTCATTGTACTCTAATTTCCAGTTTTCCTTTTTTTCATCGAATACATCTGGCAACCCACCCCATCCTACATATTTTGCAAGTATTTCTTGTTCTTCTTTATTCGCTAATCTGTCTTCATTGTCTAATTTTTTCAATAATTTTATTGCCTCAATATTATTCTTTACTTTTTCTTTTGGAGTTCCTTCTCCAAAAAAATCATTCTGAATTTTATAGTTTATCTTTTCTACTTTATTTTCTATCTCTGTTTTTTTAGTCTGTTCTTTCATAGAACTTTTTTCATTAATATCTTTATTGAAATTTCTATTGTTGTTTAAATATAAAGATACTGCTTTTAAATAACTTTCGTCCCTAAAAGCAGGATATCTTGCAGTTTCTAACATTGTTGCATCTAATAAAACAATTTTGTCTAATTTTTTATTTATAGCTTCAATTCTATACTTTCTATCACTTTCTAAATAAATTATTTGACCTATTTTAAGTTTGACTTCATCTATTTTTTCTCCAACTTTTATGTCTGTTTTTATTATATTTTCATTTTCTATATGAGAAATATTATCTTCTATTTTATTATCTTTTAACCCTCTGTCTAACATCCACTTTTCTTTTTCATAGTCATTCTCAAGCCAATCTTGATATTGTATTTTTTCTTCATCATTAAAATATCTGTCTTGTTTTATAATTTCTTTTAGCCTTTGTTCAACTTTATTCCAGTTTAATAATAATTCAGTTCTATCTGTTCCAAAACCTTTATATAATTTAATTCCTTTTGAATTATGTTCTTGTCCAAAGTCAGCACCATTATATGCAGAGCTCGAGCCTCCAATTCCATATTCATTTTTTAGAAATATTATATTTTCACTTGCAGAAAAAATTCTTTTAAAATGCTCATATATTCTGTACTTCCCATGTGAAAAGTTGCTACCACTTATTAATGTCTTATCTATCATATCTTGAGTAAAAGAAAAAGCAGAAGATTTTTCAACTTCTACTTGTTCTTGAATATTATAAATTTGTTCTTCAACTCTAGGCAAATTTTTTATTGGAGGAATAAAACTATCAGTAAATAAATTTAGTTGTAAATCAGTTCTGTTATTACTATTTCCTCTGCTTGGTTTTTGAATGAATTCATCTCTTGAACCCATCTCATTTGATTCGTTGCTTTCAATTCCTCGTTCACTTTGTTCTTCTCTGCTAACTTCTGAATTAATTCTTTTATCCTGTTTTTGGCTAATTGTTCTATTTCCCCTAAATGTTCTTCCATTTTGCCATCTAACATTAATTCCTCGTATAATCCTTTTTTGTGTTCTTTCAGAAATTTCTCCCTCATTCTTGAAAATCTCCCTTGTTGCATTTTCTTGGTTTTGGGTACTAATATTGTTGGTATCTGATAATCTCCCATTTGTTTGTATGATATTTCTTTCATTTTCATTTCTCCTTTCAATTTCTTTTTCCTTATCTTTATGATAATGATTTTTTTCATTTTCTACAAATGTGTAAATATTTTTATTTTCAGATTTTTCAAAATTTCTAACACTTGAATAGATTTCTCGTAATTCTAATTCTGATATATCACTTGTTGCTGCACCTAATCTCGCAATAACACTTTTAGTATTATACAAAGCTATTGAATCAAAGTCACTCACATTAAAATGTTTCAGAGGATCAATCCCACATCTTTTCATAGTTATAAACGATACAGAATTAACTAATAAACCTTTAAAATATGATTCTAAATCAAAATCACTTAAATTTTCCAATGAACTATTTTGAATAACATCTTTTAAATCCACTAAATAATCTTGAAAGTTGTCTTCTACAAGATTTACTGAACTAGAAAATATAGCTTGAGCAAGATTATCTTTTATTTCTAAATTACCAAAACTGTTTTCTAATGTTTCAATTAGTCCGTTCTCATAACTAGGTTTAACACTCCATAATTTAAGTTCTCGATTTATACCACTATGAGTATCTGAAATATCAAATACATGTCTTAAAATATTTCTACCATTTTCTATTGATAACAATGCAATTCCTTTTGCACCTTTATTAACCCATCTTTTTAGCTTTTTATTCCATGTTTCAATATCTGCACAAGCAGTTGCATTTGGTTTTTGAGCATATATTAGAACTTGTTCATTGAAAGAATATTTATAATTGTTACTGGCAGTATTTAAAAAACTAACCCAATTTTCCCCATTAGTAGTAATTTCATTTAAAGTTTCTTTTGTCATTTCGTTGACTAACTGGTATTTATTAGGCATATTATTCCTCCTTTCTATGTTCTTCTTGAGAACAATTAAAATATTCAAGAGAATTTCGATTTTTAATACATTCTCTTAAATATATGATATTTAAAATATCAGGATCAGAAGTTATTTCTTTTAAATCCTCTATTTTCAAATTCAATATATCCTTTTCGCTGCTTTTTCCTATATTTATTAGTTTGTTATATGTTGTTATTCTTGGATTTTCTTTTTTTCTAGACATCTTACACCTCCAATATAAAAAGGAGAGATTAAAATTAACCTCTCCTAATGTTATTTATTTCTTTTTATTCTTTTTATTTTTTATGATTATAAAAACAACACCTGCTAAAGATATTAAAATCAGACTGCCATATATAAATACAGAAAAATCATCTCCTGTTTTGGGTGTATCTACTTTTTGATTTTCTACTTTAAATGTATATATATAATTATCTTCTTGCATCTCTTTTTTATTGATAAATACACCTTTATCATTTATTTCAACTTTTATTGCTTTATCAGATTTTATATATCCATTTGGTGCAGTGATTTCCTTTATGTAATATGTTCCGAAACATATATCTTTAAAAGTAATTGTTCCATCTTTAGGATTTGAATCCATTTGTTGAATAATTTGAGTGCATTCTGTGTCAGCATATAATCCAAATGTAAATTTATCTCTAATTGTTTCTTTTGTTTCTCTATCTATTTTGATTAATTGAATTGTTCTTAATATAAGATTATTTTTCATAGTAATTTTTATTCCGTCATTCATTATAAAAGAAATTTCCTCTGCAATTTCATATCCATAAGGTGCAGTAATTTCTTTCATTATATATTCTTTTCCTTCAATCAAATAATTTACTTTATGACTTTCTTCTGTTGAAACCCATTCTTCAATTATTTCATTAGTTTCTTTATCAATTATTTGTATTGTTGCACCAGGTAAATCATTTACACCTGTTTCATCTACTTTTGAAAATTCTATTTCTGTTGGTTTATTCTCACAAGTAATAGTAAAGTTATCTCCGTTTTCCTTTATTTCTACTTTATAAATAGTTTCATTCGATGTATATCCATCTACTTGTGCTTTTTCTTGAATATAATAAGTTCCAAGTTCTAAATTATTAAATATTGCTATTCCATCATTATTTGTTTTTTCAGTAGCTATAATATTAGACATGTCCTTTTTCTCTGAAATATTAAACTCAACATTTTCTAGTTTTTTATTTTCATCTAATATATCAATTTTTTTCACTTGAATTGTACCTCTTGCTAATTCGTTGTTTATTGTTCCATCTTCAGCTATTTGTATTGTATATTCAGTTATATCTTTTCCTTTGTATTCAATTTCAAAATCATACTCTGTATCATTTAATACATATTGAGAGTTAGTTGCTAATTCTTTTAAGAAATAAACTCCATTTGGCAGATCTGGTATGTTTTCTAATTGTCCTTTTTCATTTATTCCAGTTGTACTTATCATCGCTCCACCTTTTATTGCTGGATTTCCTTTATAATCTGCTATATCTTCTCTTGCAAATATTCCAAAAACTATATCTTTATATGCTTTTTCGTTTTTAAATATTTCTTGTTCTTCCAAGATTTTAGTCATATCTATATTAAATTTTGCTCTATTATTTATTAGAGTAGAATCTATGACTTGAAGTTCGTTTATTTTTGTATCTTCTATTGTAAAATAATGCTTATTAGTATCAGCAATATAACCATAAGGCACTTTTGTTTCCTTGTAATAATAAGTTCCAACAGGAAGTTTATTACTTGTAACAATTTCTTCCCAATTAGTAACTAAAGTTTGAATTACTTCGTCCTTTTTATAATAGGTTTTATTTCCAATTATAATATCATCATTAGCATAAATAGTAATTTCAGCACCTGCTATGTTTGATTTATTCCATACAGGGCTTTCTGTAACTCCGTATTCAGTTTGTCCTGTAACAACTTGATTAAATATTTCGCCATGTTTGCTGAATTGTAATTTTCCATATACTAATTCATCTTTCATTAAAACTTTTTGTACATCTCCTGTATCTTTAATTGTAAATTCAATATCTTGAGAAATTGCAAAACCATAAGGACTAATTGTTTCTTTTAAGATATATGTCTTTCCAACTTCTAATCCTTTTATCAAGTGAGGTTCTTTTGTTGAAATCCAACTATCAACTATTGCTGCATTATTATCTTTTTCAAATACAGTTAAGTGTGCGCCCTCTATTTCAGAAGAATCTGTTATATCTTGTTTAGATATTTCAACTTTAGTAATTTTATTCTTTAATTCGTACTCTAATTTTATAATATCTTTGTCTTGTCCTTTATATTGTGAATTTATTAATATTAATTCATCACTTGTAGCATATCCTTTTGGTGCTTTTGTTTCCATTATTACAAAATTTGCTGATAATGGTAAATCTGATTTAAATATTACATTTCCATTTGAATCACTTGTTGAACTTTCTATAATTTCGCCAGATTTAACAACTACTTGTCCGTTGTAATTTTTTATATCTTTTTCAGCAAATAGACTAAACTCTGCACCAAAAATACTAGAACCTGTATCATAATCTTTTTTATTTATTTTTATTTCAACTTTTTGTCTTTCATTAGTAAAAGTAGCACTATCATATACTACTGCAGTATTTTGATCTTTATATTTTAAAGAAACATTTTCTACTTTATCACTTAATACAAATCCCTCTGGAGCTTTTATTTCTCTTATAGAATATTCTCCAAGTGGAAGTTGTTTTGATGTCGCTTTCCCCTCTGAGTTTGTTGTTATTGTATCTACAACTGTCCCTTTTTTATATAATATTTTTCCGTCATTTGATGGATCTTTTATATCTTCTCTTGCAAATATCTCATATTTAGCATTAGAAAGACCTCTTTTTTCATATATAAATTTTCCATCTTTATAATCTACTAATACTTCTCCTTGTTTTTCTATATTTATCTTTCCTTTTACTGATGTATCTTTTTGCTTTATAGTTATAACAGGAGTGCTTCCATCTGGCAATGTTTCATAAGCTATATTAGATGTTACCTCGAATTTAATTGGAGTATTTGAAATTAAATAACCATTTGGACTTTGTATTTCTTCTAATTGATATTTTCCTGCTGGTAGCTGTTCTCCAGTCATTACTGTTCCAGTTTCATCAGTTTCCCAAGAATTTATATAAGCAGGTAAAGGATTCCAAGACCAATATCCAAAATATTCTCCAGTTTCTATATTTTTAATTTTAAATTTTGCACCACTTATTTTTATAGTTTTTTGTGTTTCTGCATCTTGTTTTACTATTGCTACTACTGACCTAAAAGAAGTATCATTAAAAACTCTCCAAGTCTGTGGTTCATCATTATCTTCAGATATAACTACTGTAAAGTCTGGAACTTTGTATTTATTATCTGGTAATTTTGTTTCTCTTATTACATAAGTTCCATAAGGTAATCTTTCACTTACTGCATAACCTTTTGAGTCTGTAACTAAAACTGCACTTTCTACACCTTTATAATTTTTAGCAATAGGAGCTTTTTCCCAACTTCCATATTTATCGATATCTTTTTGAGATTTTATAGTAAATTCAACACCTTTTAATAATTCTGCCTCTCCATTATTATCACTCGAAACTTTTATAACTCTAAATGCTTGTGATTTTACTCTTTCTTTTACAGTAATATTTTTTGTAACAACACTTACATTTTGTGTTTCATAAGTTAAATCAAAATTATATGTGTTTGTATCTAATGTATAGCCATTACTTGCTTTTAATTCTTTTAAATAATATTCTCCTAAATATAAATTACTCATTAATGCATTTGCATTTTCATCTGTTATTAATTCTCCAATTTTATCATTTATATTGTATTTTACACTATTATCAGCAGGATCATATATTGTATTTCTTGCATATACTCCATATACTGCACCTTTTAATGTTGCCTCTCCTTGTGCTTTCTTTCCTGTTTCTGTATCTTCTTTTGAAATTGTTACTGTTCCTTTTACTCTTGTGTTTAATATACTAATTTCATAGGTTTTACCATTTTCAACTACACCAACATTTTCACTTACTTCAACTTTAACTGTATATTTATTTGGTGCTTTGTTTTCTTTTACATAGTATGTTCCATAATCTAATAATGTAGATGTTGCAACTCCGTTTGCATTAGTTGTTATACTTGCTACTTTTTGATTACTAGAGTTATATATATCAAATACAACTCCTGCTTGTTTTACAACTTTGCCACTTTCAGCATCTTTTTTTACAACTTTTATATAACCTTGTTTCCAATTATTTGTTGCCTCATAACTTGTAGTTTCATTTACTTTTATTTCTTTACTTCTTATTGTTGTATCTAATATTAAATGTTCTGGCACTGATACTTCTTGTATGTATATAGTTCCTTTTCTCAAGTTATCTACTACAATTTTTCCATTACTTCCAGTTTTATATGTACCAATAGGGTTTGACATATCAGAATTATAACTTAAATTGAAAGATGTATTTGGAATATAATTTCCTTTATTATCTTTTTTAGCTAATTCTAATTTACCAAACGCATTAATTTTTAAACTAAAAGCCATTGTAACTGGATCATTATAATTTAAAGAATAAATTTGATCTTGTACACCTGATGGAAAATTAATAAATAAAGTTGTGTCATAATCTTGTGTTCCTTCTTTAATGCATCCCCATGCTTTCATCATTGCATCTGATACTTTATATGTTTCAATAGTGCAATCAGGATTAATTGTTATAGTCATAGTATTTTCGCCTTTATTATGTTGGAATCTAATTCCATCAATAGTCTTATCAATACTTGTATAATTTGCTAATACTCCATTAGAATCATTTAATACCAATGAAGAACCTGCATCTATTGTTATGCTAGTATCACTAAAGCTTGGTTTTCTACTCATATTATTAATTTTGCCTACTATTTCGTTTTTAAATGCAACATATTCATTTTGAGTAGAAGAATTAGTGAATGTTGCTGTACTTTGACCTAATGATTCCCAAATAAATTGTTGTGTAAATGCATATTGTTTCTTTCTATCTGCTGATATTCCACCATCAATAATGTAATCTCCATATTTTTCATACCAACCAAAATAAGCAATTTTACAAGCATATTTTAAACTTGGATCGCTAGGAGTATAATAATTTCCTGTATGAACTTCTCCTGTTGCAATATCTACACCATGTTCAGAACAGAATACTGTTTTCCATTCTTTTGTAGTTCTATCATACACTTTTCTGATTATTATTCCATAAGATGTATGTGCATTATCAGTTGTAAAATAGTATGATGCAAATTGACCAGATACAAAGTTTGAACTTCCTGAAGCTGCTAAAACTGGTTGAATAGCAGAAAACATTGTTATTATAAGCAATATAATTGATACTATTCTTCTATATTTTTTAATACTTATATATTTTAACACTTTTCTTTCCTCCTTTTATGCAACCTTCAAAAAGGGCGAAAAAAAAGCACTAGTTAAAAAAATAACCTGTGCTTTCGCTCTTTTTGGGTAAACATTAATAATATAAACTTATAGTCCATTTTTTACAGTATGGACAACTGAAAATTTCATATCCGTCTGGACAACTTTTATAATATGTTTCATCATCAATTTCATTATTTATCCATTTATCGCTCCATTCATTTATAATTCTCTCATATTCTGCTATTGCATCATTTTTGGAATTATAATATTTAAAATTCGAATGATTACATATAATTTGTTGTTCCACTTTTTCATCTGTTTTTTTAGTTTGTTCTTCAGTAATTTTAGGTTTTTCCAATCCTTCTTTTTGGATATCCTCCTTTACTGGTTCTTTCATTTCTTCATTTTTATTCTCTTTTACATCTACCATAATATTTTCTTTTATAGGCTCTATATTACTTTCTTGTTGTTTTTGTTTAATGTTTTCTGTTTTTACTTCTTCTTTTTTTACCTCTCTTACAACATCTTCTTTCTTTTCTTCAATCGGCTTTATTAATTTATTTTCTTGTTTTATATTGTCTTTTATAATTGCCGCTTCTGATTCTGCAGAAATAACTATTTGTTCTTCGACAATGTTATTTATAGATGTTTCAGTATCTTGGTTATAATCCAAATTATCATAATTAGTAATTTCATTTGTTGTATTATTTAACTTAAATACTTGTATTGATAAATAAATTAAACCTAAAACTAGAGTTATTGCAATTAAACTTATTATAATTTTAATTTTCATATCTTACATCATCTCCTTTATAGTTTAATTATAATATTTTTATATAATATAACAAATGTATAATAATATATATATCTTTTAGTATGTATTATAGTATGTATTAAAAGGGATTGTAAGGGAAAAATGGTAAAAAGTTCACACAGTTTTTGTGTGAACATATATTATCTAGAATTTCTTTCTTGTCGTAATTTTTCTCTCTTATTGTGTTCTTCCACACACTGAATTATAAACTCTTCTACTTTACCAGACTCTTTTATTTTAGTTGGTATGTATTTTTCTATTCTTTCATTGTGTATCTTGATAAATTCTTTTTGATTTGGTTTTTCTTTATCCAATAAAATTTCTATTTTTTCTTCTGTTATTGTTCCTTCTTGTTGCATTTTCTTTAAAGTTATCGCTTGACTTAAACTTGGAGAAACTTCATCATATTCTAATTTATTTAATACAATATACTGATAATCTTCTTGTAAATATGATAATTCAACTGCTGGTCTAAAAGCAATTCGTTTATTATCAACTTCTTCTAGTAATTCTGGAATTAAATAAGTTAATCTTATATATCTTTGTATTGTTCTAGCACTTTCTCCTATTTCTTGTCCCATTCTTTCTGCACTTTCTAACTTTCCGTCCATTGGTCGGGAAGTTTCATTTTCATTAAATTCAATTTTTTTACCTTGATGTTTCATTGCTTCAAGCTTTAATTTATAAGCAAATGCTTTTTCACTTGGCAGTATTTCTTCTCTTTGAATATTGCTATCTACCATAAGTATAGTAGCTTCATCATCAGTAAGATTTTTTATAATACATTTTAATTTTTCTACTCCTGCAAGTTGGCATGCTTTCTTTCGCCTATGTCCTGATACCATTTCATAAGTTCCATCTTCTTTAGGTCTGATTATTGTCGGCATTATTACACCATAAGTTTTAACACTTTCAACCATATCTTTCATTTTATCATCATTTCTTACTTTAAATGGATGATTAGGAAAATCAGATATTTTGTTTATATCTATAAATACAACCTTTTCAGCATTTTCATAATCTCTTTGCTCTTGTGTAGTAAATAAATCATCTAACTTTGGAAGTATCATTTTTGATTCTTGTTCTTTCACTGTCTAAAACCTCCTTTGCTAAATTCTTATATGCATCAGCAACAGGACTATTTTTATCAAATTCAAATATACTTTTTCCAGTAGATGTTGATTTTGCAGTATTAATTGCTTTCGGTATTTCTGTATTATATATTTTTACATATTGTCCATAATTTTCATCTAAAGTATTTCTTACATCTTTTGATAAATTTGTTCTTTTATCTACAAGAGTAAGTAGCACTCCTCCAATTTTAAGATTAGGATTTATTTGTTTTTGAACTCTATTAACTGTCTTAAATAAATGTCCCATTCCTTTTGCAGCTAAATATTCTCCTTGTACAGGAATAATTATTTTATCGCTACAAGCTAAAGCATTTATTGTAATCATTCCTAAACTAGGCATACAATCAATTAAAATATAATCGTAATTATCTTTTATGTTTCTTATAGAATTCTTTAATGTAAATTCTCTGCTCATTGCATTGACTAAAGAAAATTCTATTGCAGATAAATCTAAATTTGCTGGAATAAGATCAACATTTTCTTTATGATGCAAAATACTTTCTTCTGCTTTTATTTCATTATCACATATCGAATCAGACATAAGCGTTCCAATCGTATTTTGCAATTCATCTTGATTATAATATCCCATGCAAGTTGTTAAATCTCCTTGTGGATCTGCATCAATGAGTAATACTTTTTTTCCTTGTTTAGCAAGAGCTACACCTAAAGAAAAAGTGGTAGTTGTCTTACCAACTCCACCCTTTTGATTTGCTATTGCTATTATTTTACTCATTTTCTTTCGCCTCTCTTTGCTTTCTCCATTCTTCTCTGTACTCAACAAATTCTTTGTATAAATCTCTTTCCTTAACATCATCTACATATTCTTCTACATTATCAACGAATTCATTTATACAACCACTAATAATTGAACAAATTGTTTTATAATTTGTTTCATATTGTTCTGCTAATTCTGGGACTAATATATCTAATATTTCATCTTCAATATCTATCATATAATATAGTCCTTCATATAATTCTGGTATATCTTGTTTAAAAGCATATTTTATATCATCATTTAACATCATTTCGAATAATAAATTTCTTAATGCTTCTTCTGATATTTGTGCTAAATGTAATGCTGTTTTCAATTTTGCTTGTGATTGTTTCAACTTTTTATATTCTTCTGGAGTACCATTTTCTTTTTGAATAAGAAAACTTATTTCACTCATTTCTGGATCCATATCACACTCGTATTTTATGCAATCATTTGTTGTATTAACTAACATTGCTTTTATTGTTTGATGCAATGTTCTAGTATCTAAACTTGAAAACATAAATGAATTTAAGACTCTTTCTTGAGCCTCATATTTTTCTTCAATTCTTTTAATTTTTTCTTTCATAAATAAAAACCTCCTTAAATAATTTTAAGAAGGCAAAATAGAGCTAATCAATTTTACTTAATTAACTTTCATGTTAGATATTATTTCAATAACTATATTTTTAAATTTTTTTAAATTGAAATATAATTCAGAATAAAATCATGTGGAAAAAAGTGGGCTATTATCAAAGTTTTGTGCAAAAAGGAGTAGGACAAATATATGATTCCTTAAAATACCTTTATAACTTTATATTTCAATGCATTTCACCCTCTTATCATATATTAAATAATTTGTAGGGGTCGCGCTCCTGGGCGACCCGTTATATATCATTCTACATATATTATAATGACCTCTTAAAATCAAATTTAAACCGTTTTTATAATTTATTAATATAACTTGTTGTCTTTAATTTAAAAACCATTTTAAAGCTTCATGATTTTTGATCAATTTTCTACTTTTTTACTAAAAATTGCAAAAATGTCAAAACGCTCAGAATAGCCGTATTTTTGAGACAACAAACTATAAGGGGAAAAAATAAAAACGCCTTAAAATCGATTCTCGTGCGTCGCTTTTTCGGCCATTTTTCAGTATCTTCAGAGATTTATAAAATTACTAATTTAACTATAAATTTCACTAAAAATAAATTAAATTAATCAAATTTATAAAATCAAATTTTAAAGGTTAAATATAATTAAATAATAAATTAATCAAGTTAATAAATAAAAACGCTTAAAATTAAATTTAAACGTTTTAGAAACAAAATTATATATAATTGGTAATTATAAGATACAAAAATTATAAATTTTAATAACATAATTTACAAAAATTTACCAGACAACAAATGTTCGCTTTTTGAGATAGGACTAAAATTAAAATCTAAAAATCAAAAAATTCTAAAATTAAATTTAATTAATTCTAGGATTGTATTTTTGATGTTAAGATTTTATAGTTTTTATTTATTAATAAATTTTATATAAAAATATTAATTTAATAATATTTATATTGCACTATTCCCTCTACTCTGCTAATTTTTTGCATTAGATCAAAAAAGAGCTAATTTCTTAGCTCTCTAATTATGTTATTCTGCGAAAATTGGTGTTATTGAAACTCCTATTGTATTAACACGACCATTAGTTACTTTTCCTTGATCAAAAGTTACATGAAGTATATCATTTTTATTTATATTTACATTATCAAACATTATGCTTAAAGTTGTACCGTTTTGCTTCCCTCTAAATTGAACATTCTGTGAACTTATTACAACATGTTCCTCATTTAATAAATTTATTTCTGCTGATTGTTTAGAACCTGTTGTAGTTATATATGTTACATCAACTCTAATTCCTGTCATTGTTTTATCTAAACAATTTTTCAGTGAGAAAGTAATATTTGCAATATTAGCTAAATCTATTGGATTTTCAGGGCTCACCCCTTCAAATACAAAAGTACCTTCTCTATTTATACTAATATCTACCTCATTTTCTTCTTCAAAATAATAATCAAAATTAAAATTTAGATATGAATCTAATTGATTATTTGTTATTGCTCCATTATAGTAAAAAGTTAAATTAAACGTTTTCCCTTGTTTTAATGGAATAGTATCTCCGACACTCAATCCTTCTAATCTATATTGTATATTCGGATTACTATAGTATTCATTTCCATAAGTTACTCCTTTAAACTGTTTTAAAGCATCACTATTATTAAATATTGTAATTTGATAAGTTATAGTCGAAGCAGAATCAGTAGGTGATAAATATATATTTGAATGCAACATTGTTCCTGAAGTACTTATTATTTTAGAATTTGCTAAATCTGCGCCATTATTATTTAGATACTCTACATTACTTATAAAAATCCCTTGTTGGGCTCCTGCAGAAGCACTTCCTCTAACAGTTAAATTTGTAGCAACTATTGCTGCATAACCTACAGATAACATTAAAATTGCTACTACTATGCATAATAATAAAGAATAATTTAATATTACTTTTTTATTTATTTTATAATTATTATACATTTACTTCTCCTACATCCTCTTTTTCTTCATCACTACTTCCAGTTGGTAATGCATATTGAGCAACTCCTAAAGAATAAAAATACAATAATTTATTTGGTGTTGCTATTATAAAACAAGATGTTAATGTTTCTTTATTTTCTATCATTATTATTGGTATTTGCATTGTATCTCTTATTTCTAACAAATCAACAAAATTTTGAACTCTTAATATTTGATATTCACTTGTATCAAATTCATCATTAACTTTAGAAATATAGCTATCATAATTATTTAATATTTTCTTTAATTCATTATTATATTTATCTTCTTCAGACTCTGTTTTTTTACTATATATTAATAAAAGGATTAACAATGCAACATCTAATATTATAAGCACTATAGCTAAAATTAAGAAAACTACACTTTTTTTACCATTTTTTGAAAGTTCTAATAACAAATTTGTTTTATCTGCTTTTGTAGTAATAGAAACTGTATTTTGAGTTAAAGGCATTTCTAAACTAATAACACTTTCATTTTTTTTAAATTCCTTATTAATTCCTTCAATATTGATATACATTTTTACAGCTAAAGTACTTCTAATATTTTTCAAATCATAAGTACTTACAAATTCATTAATTTTTTTATTATACTTATTATAATCAAGAGTAATTGGTTCTACTACATTTAATTTTCCTTTAGCAGTTCCTTCTTTAGTATCTAATAAAACTTCTTTATTTGAATAAAGTTCTTTATTTGTATCTTTATCTATTACATTAGCATATGCTTCTATTTTATAATTATATTTATATTCTATCTCATCAAATACTTCAAAATCATATTTAAACTCTGTATTTATACTTGCAATTAACTCTGAAATATATTGTTTGTCTTGTTTTAAAACATCAGATTCATAAAAATTATTCGTTTGTACTGCAACATTATAATCTACTTTACCATTTTCTTTATAATTGACATATTTTATTTCGTTTTTCTTAAAATGTATATTTAAAAACACTAATGAAATTGCTAAAATAACAACAAAAACAAACATTATAATACAAATATTTATTTTTCTATTTAATGCTATTAGTTTCATTAGTGTTCCTCCTTTCATTTTTTCTTTCGTATTTTATATTAATTAAAAAGATCATTAACCCATATTGTTGGCCAACCTATATACATAACTCTAAATTTGACTATACCTTGAATATCTTCTTCAATTCTAAAGTCATCATCTTTTTGCTGATTATTATCTCCTTTTGTATAATATATTTTTTTATTATCTATTGTTTGAATATCTATTATTCTATGTATTGTTAAAACTTTATTATATAAAAATATTATTACATCTCCAACATGTAATTCTTGTTTTTTATATTGTTCAAATACTACAGCATCACCTTTATTTATACTTCCTGTCATTGATCCACTACCTACAACAATTATTCCATATGTAAATTTACAAGAAATTAATAATATAAAAGCAGTTAATAATATTATTGTTATAACTAAACTTATTACATTTGTACTCTTTTGGTTTATTGCTATTTTAAATTCTCTTGAATATGTAAAATCAATAACTAAATATAAAATATATGGAACTATCATTCTAAGTAAAATCTGCAAAAATACAAAAATATCTGGTAATACTGCAAATATATAAATATAAATATTAGTAATTATTTTATAAAAAATAATTGGCAAAGTTCCATACCTTTTAGATAAATAATTTCCTAATAAATTTGTACTAAAAGAAGCTAATATAACATATCCTACAAGAGATAATATTGCCTCTAAATCAAATTTTCTATAAAGATTAATATTTAATATAACATCAATTAAAACTAATGCTATTGTAATTAAAAAAATAGTTTTTTTATTATTTTTTACAACAAAAATACTTCGTATTAATTCTGATAAAATAATTATTGCTACAAGTGGCAAAATTCTACTATATAAATTCTTAAAATTGAATGGTGTCGAATTTCTGTAAAATCCCAGAAAAATACCAATAATATATAATATTAAAATATACATAGCAGTTAAAACAGCAA
>JAEIGA010000777.1_pt1 | contig 47492 bp, 58 predicted proteins | sample 9270691 | NCBI WGS metagenome assembly JAEIGA01 (sample SAMN17057246, study PRJNA624740) | gut metagenome | biome: biome; isolation source: fecal sample | host: Bos grunniens | place: China: Xizang | collected 2019
ACTAATATGTTTGGTGTTGGTTTAAATACAATGCAAAGTTACTTAAAAGAATTAGGTCTTACATATTTAACAAAGGTAGATATTGCTCGTCTTTCTCGTGAGAAATATTTATTAAATGTTTGGGCTAAGGAGCCTCAAGAAAAGAGAGATAGTTTAACAAAGGTTGCCAGTATCTTAAAAACAAATTTAGACACTATTTCTTCTGATGTTAAAAGATTAGGTTTAGAGGATTTAGTAATCAGCACAGGTGAATTAACTCAAAGGCGTGCGGCAGAAAATCGTGAAGAGGGTTTAAGAGTACGTGAAAGTGTTTATAAGAAATATTTCCAGAGATATAAAATAGGTGGTGTTAAATTTACTATTGTAGATATTGCTCTTGAACAAGGTTTAGATTATGGTAGGGTAAAGGATGATATAAAAAGATTAAATTTAGGTGCTATGATAAAGAATCCTACTCCTACTTGCAGTTATGAAGAAAGAGTTGCCTTTTATAGACAAAATGCTGCGTTTTTTAAGGGTATGCCAGATTTATTAAAGACTTGTAAGAAATTAGGTTTAAGACCTTCTCAGATTTATCATGAGTTAGAGGGTTGTGGTATCTTAAAATCAAAAGCAGAAAGAAGTGGGGTAAGTTTAATAGATAACAGCATAGATGATGATGTTTATGGTAATATGTACTTCAGCAATCGTGATTTAGATTATTCAGATAATGGGGGTCATATGAGTTTTGATGAATTGAATAGAACATTAGGTGTATCAGCAGGTACTTATCGTGAGGATACTTGGGGTAAGTATGGTGGAAATTGGTAATATTTAACTAAATAAATCAATTCAATAAAAGGAAGTCTTATAGACTTCCTTTTTATATTTGGAGGGGGATTTCGTGAGAAATCCCCCTCCTTTAAATTATGAGAAAAGATAGTTAAATGTTATTTTTATGGATTGGGAAAATGTTCGGGTATGGTATATATTTTGCACCAGAGAAGTTGAAAATAGAGATTATGTCTAATATAAAAAAGTTAAAACAAAAAAACTTGACATTTCAACAAATCTATGATATAATGTCCATAAAGTTAAAGAAAAGTTGAACCTTGAAAACAGAATAATGCGTTTTAAGTTGTAGAAAAGTTAAGTTTAAAGTCGAAAGAAAAAACTTGACATAAGTTAAATATTATAATGTTAATAAATCAAGGGAAACTTTGGTAAAAAAATGAACAATAAATATTAAAAATGAAATTTTAAGGAGATGTTGTAAAATGGCAGTAAAACACATTAATAGCAAAGAGGGTTGGCTTAAAGAAATAAGCATTTATGAGGAAGGTAAAATTGAAATTATCTTAAAATTTACAAGTTGTACTAAACAAGAAGGTGTTTCAAATGACTATGATAGATATGACATTATGATGAGATGTGAAGATATTGTAGAAATGCCTATTGATGGAAACCCTAGAGGTGTAAATTTAAAATCCCCATCATTTAAAGCAGTACATAAAACTATAACAACAAATGGTTCTAAATTGCAGGATTCTCATTTGGGTGGGGATATTTTTGCAAATAAAGTTGAAGTAGATTATGAAAAGAAAGAAATGAAATTAACTTTTACTTCCTTAGAAATGGGATTAGTAAATGGTAGTACTTCTGTTGCAGCAATTTTATATGCATTATTTATGAATATTTTAGTTCCTGGTAATCTCATTTCTTTTAGAGTAAGAGATTATAAAGCAGAAAAATTAACAAATGCACAGCGTTTAGAATGTGTAAATAATGCTGCGTGTTTGAATAATGTTGTTGCTCAGAAGAATGAAAATCTTTGTTATCAGAAAGGCTATTATGATGACATTATTAACAGTCTGTCTAAACAATTAAAAAAATTATTTGAATTTAAGAATAATTATAAAGAAGAAAAAGGTGTAAAGAAGTATTCTAATAATTTATTACTTAGAATTTTAGAGGCTATGGATATTGAGAAACATCCTACTTCTGCTTGTTGTCCTACAAAAGTAAATGATGGTGTTGGTAGTCTTGTAAGAGAGTTTTATAACTCTTGTTGTGAAATGGAAATAGAGAGTAATGGTGAATTTATTAAGCCTTATACATATCTTTTACCATTATTGAACTCTTTTGTAGAATTTTATGGATTTATTTTGTATCATTGGGATGATGATATTAAAGCAAGAATTAGTAGGCTTCCAGAGGGTAGTCCAGAAAGAGAAGAATTAGAGACGATACTTTATACTCTGTCAAAAAAGACTACCTATAATAAAGTAAATAAAGAGACACAAGAACTTGTTGCTAATGAAGTATTAATGACTTCTAAGTTTATAACACCTTTTAATTATGTATTTGAGGGTGATGAAAAATATAATCGTAAGGGTAAAATAGCAGCAGAATCATTTGTATGGGCTATGTTTACTGCGTTTAGAAGTAACATTAATTACAATAAAGAAACAAATGAGATAGGTTATAAAGTTGACCCTCATTATCTTTGGAAAAAATGTAATGTAAAAATGTTGAGAGAAATTTACACTTCATTAACAAATGACTGTAATTCAGCAGTAACAGGTTTTGTAAAGTGTAAGCCAGCATGGTCTCGTCTATATAATCATGTAGCTGAAACTATTGCAGATATACAGTATAATGAAGATTAAAAGTGGGGTATAAAGTTATGATAGAAGTTATGTATTACAATGAAATACTACAATTATTAGAGAAAATTCAAAAAAATATACTTTCTCGTGAAAGTATATTGAAAAGTTGTGTAGAAAAATGGGGAAATTTCTCTATTTCCCCATTTAAGTATGACGTTATAGGGTCATTAGTACATAAAATAGATATTGCAAATGGTTATCTCTATGAAGAAATCTTTGCAATTTTCTTGAAAAGTATTAAAGATGGTAGCAATAATAGATATGAAATTCTTGAAGAATGTCAGCAGCAACATATAACACAAACAGGTTTTGATGTTATCACTATGGAAGAAACAGAATTAGAAAGAGATGTTGATTTACTCTTTAGGGATTTAAGAACTAATGTTGTTTATTTCTTTGAATTGCGTAGGAAATGTAATCAAGATAGTTATAAAAGACAAATGACTGTAAGAAAATTTAAGGACACAACAGACTTTATAAAAAATAAATATGGAAATGTTATTTCTAAAATTATTTTTATAGAAGAAGATAAAAAATTATCTTATGGTAATATAGAAAAAGACTACTTAATAACAGGTAAAGAGTTTTTTAAGGATTTCCTAAATTCAGATATTTCTAAATTCTTTGAAGTTTTTGAACAATGTAAAAAGGATTTAAGAATAGAGAATAGTTATAAATATATTGAAACATTAACAGCTAAATTTGAAGAAGAAGCAATAAAATATGGACCTGAAATAGCCAGAGAAAAGTTATTAGGTATAACAAAGGTAAAAAATGGTTGTAGTTTTTTCTAATATAGAGTAATAATCTATAAAAAAAACTTGACAAACCAATATTTTTATGATATAATGTCCACATAATCACAAAAGTAAATAGTGTAATGTTCCTACTTAAATTAAGTAAGTATAAAAAGTTTTTAGTCCAACTATGTTGGCAATAGGGTAAAAAGGTGCATAGCAATATGACACCAAATAAATTAATTTAAGGGAGGACAATAATATGTCTAAAATTACAAATGGAAGTTACACAGTTTACTACAGTGAGTCAAGAGGTCTTGTTGATGTCGATTCTTTAGGGAATGTCAGCAAGGTAGCACAGGATGTTACAACAGATAAGTTGGGAACATTCCATAGATATGATTTAGGTCATATCTCTGATAATCCAGAGGATTACAGACCTGCTACACAGGAAGATATTAACGAAGAGGGTTGCGTGTATCTTGATGATACATTACATAGACCTTTAATGACAAAAGATTGTCGTAAGTGTCCTGATAGACACATTTGCTTACTATCAGAGGTTGAATATCCATACCTCAGAAAATATAGCAAATACGACTTTTCTGACTACATTGAGGATAGTCCAGAAGAAAAGGCACAGCGTCTTGATGAAATAATTGAAAAGATGCTTAGTATGGGTCTTATTACTCAAGACGAACTTGATGAGTTGGAAGACATTGATTAATCACTCCAATATGCAGAGGAGGGGGTTTCTTACGAAACCCCCTCTTTTGTTTTATGTGAAATGGATTGAAATGAATTGAAATGTGATAAAAAGGATTATTATTTAGGTGAAAAATTTATATTATAGAAAAATGTGAAAAAACATAACCTAAATGTATGGAAAAATGTGATGAATAGTCCTAAATATTTGTAGTATCAATAAATTTGATACAAATTTTTTATTTTAAAGACATAAAATAGGACTATAAAATTTTCATGATGGACAGTCAGATTTAATTTAAAATGAACGGTCCAAAAAAGACTGAAATTATTTATTTTATCAATCAATTCATTTATTTGACTAATTATAATCTCCTTCTCAATACAGTAGTCAGATAATTTGAGGGCGTTCTTTGAACGCCCTCATTAAATGAATAAAAAGATTAAAAATAAGTTATAGTTATTGACTAAAAGTACAAAATATAGTATAATAATATTAGTAATAAAGGGAGTTGAATACAATGGATGGTATGAAATATGAATTAGGTATAACAAAAACAAATAAAGGCAATATTGTATTTACAAAAGCAAATACAAAGAATGGTACTCTTTATTACTTATTTGATACAAATGGTATTTATATGGGTGAAATTACAAAAGAAAAGATACTTCAAATGCGTGATAAAATTGTAAATTTAACAGTTACTTCTGATAATAGATTGATATATAAAAAAGAGGATAAAAATAATAAGACAGAAGAAATAGTTAAAGACTGGTTTAATTATTATGGTCCAGATGGTAAAGCAATTATAAATAGAGTATTGCGTGAGTATGAAAAAAGTGATTTAAAAGAATTAAAGAAGTATGGTTATGATGGTATTATAGTTAAAAATGCTCCTGTTGGCATAAAAGATAAAAGGACTATACAATTAGAGGTAATTGTTTTTGAGTCTAATCAAATAAAGTACATATATAATCATAAACCTACAGATAGTCCTAATATTTATGATGGTTGTCGTAAAGATATAACAGTTGGTGAAATAAATGCTATTTATAATGCTCAAAAAGAGTATTTCAAGAATAGTAAAATATTAGATAAACAAGGTAGATTAAAAGTAATGCATCATTGTACTAATGCAGATTTTGAAATATTTGAAAAGAAATGTATTGGTGAGGGATTTGGTTCAAGTTATGGGGAAGGTTTTTATTTTTCAAGTGAGGTTTTAAGTGAATATGGTAAAGATATTCCTGTTTACTTGAATGTAACTAAACCTTATGTTATAAATAATGTAAATAATCTTCGTGAGATAATTGCATTTTTATATACTTGTGGTGTTAAATAATTAAGGTGAGAGGTGATAAGTATGGAATTATGGAAAAACTCTTGTTGGAGAGGATTTAAGGATGGTAAATGGCAAACAGAAATAAATGTTAGAGATTTTATAAAAAGACATTATACCAAATATGATGGTGATAGTTCTTTTTTAGAGGATAAAACAGATAGAACAAGTAGTGTATTAAATAAAGTTCAATATTTGTTACATATGGAAATGGCTAATGGTGGTGTTTTAGATGTTGATACTAATACTGTTTCTTCTTTATTAAATTATAAACCAGGTTATATATCAAAAGATGAGGATATAATAGTAGGTTTGCAAACAGATGCTCCATTAAAAAGAGCAGTAAATCCATTTGCAGGATTTAGAAATGCAGTTCAAGCGTGTGAAGCTAATGGTTATAAATTAGGACAACATATTAAAGATGCGTTTGAGTATAGAACTACTCATAATGATGGTGTGTTTAGGGTATATTCAGATACTATGAAAAGGGCAAGGCACGCGGGTATATTAACAGGATTACCTGATGCTTATGGTCGTGGTAGAATTATAGGTGATTATAGAAGAATTGCTCTTTATGGTATGGATTTTTTAATAGAAGAAAGAAAAAAAGATAAGAAAAGAATTGCTGATAGATGTGATATGTCAGAAGAAAATATAAGATTGATAGAAGAAATAGCAAAACAAATTTCATTTATGGAAGATTTGAAAAAAATGGCTGAAATGTATGGTTGTGATATTTCTAAGCCTGCTAATAATGCTCGTGAAGCAATTCAATGGTTATATTTTGGTTATTTGGGTGCTGTAAAGGAACAAAATGGTGCAGCAAATAGCATAGGTAGAATATCTGCATTTATCGATATTTATATTGAAAGAGATTTGCAAGATGGTACAATAACAGAGGAAGAAGCTCAAGAGTTGATAGATGATTTTGTTTTGAAATTAAGATTAGTAAGACATTTAAGAACTCCTGAATATGATGAATTATTTGCTGGTGACCCTGTATGGGTAACTTGTGCATTGGCTGGGGTTACAGAAGAAGGCAATTCAATGGTAACTAAAACAGATTATCGATTTTTACAGACATTATATAATTTAGGTTCAAGTGCAGAACCTAATATAACAGTATTATGGTCTTCTAAATTACCTAAATCTTTTAAGGAATTTTGTGCTCAGGTTTCTATTGATACAGATTCAATTCAATATGAAAATGATGATGTAATGCGTAAAGATTATGGTGATGATTATTCTATTGCTTGTTGTGTATCTGCAATGAAAACAGGTAAACAGATGCAATATTTTGGTGCGAGATGTAATTTACCAAAAGTTTTGTTAATGTCATTGAATGGTGGTAAAGATGAAAAATATGGTGAGCAGATAGCACCAGTTGGTAAAGTATTTGAAGAAGAAATTTTAGATTTTGAGGAAGTTATTGAGGCATTTAAGAAATATGCTTCTTGGATGGCAAAGTTATATGTAAATACAATGAATGTTATTCATTATATGCATGATAAGTATGCTTATGAAAGATTAATGATGGCTTTACATGATGTAGAACCAGAAAGACTAATGGCATTTGGTGTAAGTGGTTTGAGTGTATTAGTAGATAGTTTAAGTGCTATTAAATATGCAAATGTAAAACCTATTAAAGATGAAAGAGGTATAATTGTAGATTTTGAAACAGTTGGTGATTTTCCTAAATATGGAAATGATGATGATAATGTAGATAGAATAGCAAAATGGGTTACAAAGTTCTTTTATGATGAATTATGTAAAACAAAGGCTTATAGAAATGCAAAACATACATTAAGTATTTTAACTATTACTTCTAATGTAGTATATGGTAAAAAGACGGGTGCAACACCAGATGGTAGAAAAGCAGGTCAGCCTTTTGCACCAGGAGCGAATCCAATGCACGGGAGAGATAGTAATGGTGCGTTAGCCTCATTAAATTCTGTTGCAAAATTAGATTATGCTTGTTGTAGAGATGGTATTTCAAATACATTTTCAATAACACCTAATACATTGGGTAAGGATAGAGAAAATCAAATAGAGAACTTAGTAAGTATTTTAGAGGGTTATTTCAAACAAAATGCACATCATTTAAATGTAAATGTACTTAATAGAGATACTTTGATAGATGCGATGAATCATCCTGAGGAATATCCTAATTTAACAATAAGGGTAAGTGGTTATGCAGTTCAATTTTGTAAGTTAGATAGAGAAAAGCAATTAGAAGTAATTGCAAGAACATTTCATGAGAGAATATAGAAAGGTGGAATTTTAATGATTTTAGTAACAGGTGGTGCAGGTTTTATAGGTAGTCATACTTCTGTTGAGTTACTTGATGCAGGTTATGATATTGCTATTATAGATAATTTTAGTAATTCAAAACCAGAAATGATTGATAAGATTAAGCAGATAACGGGTAAAGATTTTAAGTTTTATGAAGCAGATTTGCTTGATAGACCAGCAGTAGAAAAGATTTTTGAGGAAAATAAAATAGATGCTGTAATTCATTTTGCAGGATTAAAAGCAGTTGGTGAATCAGTAGAAAAACCTATGGAGTATTATCATAATAATATAGGTTCAACTTTAATATTATGTGAAACTATGAGAAAATATGGTTGTAAGAAAATAGTGTTTAGTTCTTCTGCTACAGTTTATGGAGACCCTGCTACTGTTCCAATTACAGAAGATTTTCCATTACATACAACAAATCCTTATGGTAGTACAAAGTTAATGATTGAGAATATTCTTCAAGATATTTTTGTATCAGATAATGATTGGTCTATTGCATTATTGAGATATTTTAATCCAATAGGTGCTCATAAGAGTGGTTTAATAGGTGAAAGTCCTAATGGTATTCCTAATAATTTAGTTCCTTATATAGCGCAAGTAGCTGTAGGTATAAGAGAACATTTGAATGTATTTGGTAATGATTATAATACACCAGATGGTACAGGTGTTCGTGATTATATTCATGTAGTAGATTTAAGTTTAGGACATATCAAAGCATTAGAACAAATTACAGATAAGACAGGTGTGTTTATTTGGAATTTAGGTACAGGTAATGGTTATAGTGTTATGGAAGTGTTAAAGGCTTATGAAAAGGCTTGTGGTAAAGAATTGGCTTATAAAATAGTAGATAGACGACCAGGAGATATTGCTATGTGTTATGCTGATACAACAAAATCAAAAGAGGAATTAGGTTGGGTTGCATTAAGAGGAATAGATGAAATGTGTGAAGATTCTTGGCGTTTTACAAAGAATGAGTATAAAAAATAATTGATGAAATGGTGAAAGATATACTTTCACCATTTTTTATGTGGGCATAAATAATTAGATATAAAATATAAAATAAGTCATGAAAATATAATTTATATTAAAGATAAAAGGAGTGGTATATATGATGTATTATGAATGGAAAGGCATAAATATTGGTATGATACCTGAAAGTATATTAAGTGGTAAAGCAGTTTTACCTAATATTAGATATGCTATTTCTTTAATAAATGATGCATATAGATTGATGCATATTGATTTAGGTTTAGTTATAGCAAAAGATTGGGAATATGGTAATGGTTATAAACTTTGTTGTAAGAATAAACCTAATTTTATGAAAGATGAGGAATATTTATGGGGAGATAAGGCACAAATATTTTGGCATTTACGTAATAAGTTCTTTTATTTTTGTATAAAAGATATAGATGACTTTTTTAATAAGTATGGTGTAAATCATGAATTATCTTTAATAAAGGTTAAATTGGATATGTTGGATAATATAATAGATAAACCAGATTATGAATTTAATAAAGAAATAAAAAAATTAAGAAGAATTGTAAAATAATAAGGAGTGATTATTATGTTAAGATATGATGGAGATTTAGTTTATTGTCATAGAAGTAATATAGACGAAATAAAGAAATTTATGAAAACAGTTGATAAGGATGCTATTGATAGATTAAAAGCAGCAATGGAATGGGTTTCGTCAGTTTGTGATTTTAAGACGAATATAATTATTTATAATCAGAAAAATGGTATTATCTATATAGGTTCTTGTCCTGATTGGAAAAAAATACATGAGCCTGTCTTAAAAGATTGTTATATTTTTAGAAAAGATGGTACTTGTAGATATTCAGAAAAGAATAGTGGACATTGGATTATTCATGAAAAATGGAAATGTGTAGCAAGTGATTATACAGGTTTTAATTTAGATTATGAGAAAAAAAGAGCAGATTGGTTAAGACATCAAAATGCTGTAATGTATTCCTCAGGTAATATAGATAGAAAAAATGTTTGGGAAAAAGTATTGAAATCCTTAAATATTGATAAATAGTTTGGAGTGATTTATTTGGAAATTTGGGATGGGTATTATAAAGATGGAACACTGGCAGGTGTTGATTTAATAAGGGGAGAAGAAATACCAGATGGCTTATATCATATCGTTTGTGATGTTATAGTAAAGCATAAAGATGGTGATTATCTTTTAATGCATAGAGATAGTTCAAAAGAATGTTATGGTGGTTATTATGAGGCAACTGCAGGTGGAAGTGCATTAAAAGGTGAGGATAAGTATGCTTGTATAAAGAGAGAATTATTTGAGGAAACAGGTATAGTATCAGATAATTTTAGAGAGTTTGTTAAATTTACATTTGATAAAGGTCATTGTTTCTTTTATTCATTTGTTTGTGAAGTAGATTGTGATAAAGATTCTATTGTTTTACAAAAGGGTGAAACAATGGGTTATAAATGGGTAAATAGAGAGGAATTTAAGAAATTTTTAAAATCTGATAAGGTTATACCTACACAGAGAAATAGATTTTTAGTTTATTATTGTGAAGAGGGGTTGTTTGAACTGTAGTTTTCTTCAATTTATGGACATAAATCAATACATGTATAAAGTATTAATATAGTTAAATAAATATTTTATAAGAGGTGTATTGATAATGACAAAGCATGAGAGAATGGAAAATTTATTTTATAAGAATGAAGAAACAGGGTATAGGTATTTAGGTGCATTAGAATCTTGTTACACTCTATTTGAATTTACAACAAAAGAAACAGAAGAAGAACCTTATATTTCTTCTTGTATGGCGAATATATTAAGAAGAGATGAATATGAAGATTTATCAGAGGGAACTAAAGATTGTGTAGAGTGTGAATATTATTCAAGTTGTGAAAGAAAAGATTATATTTTAGACGATAGAAAACCTTGTTTAGCGGAAAACTTTTATAATTTGGATAAGGATATAAACCAAAAGGTTGTTTTTTATGATGAACAATTAAATTCAGCAGTAGTTTTTTCTGTGGATGCAGATGTTTGTTGTGGAAATGAAGGTTTTGAAACTATAAATGATTTATTAGATGATATATATGACGGAATAAATAGTCCATATTCTGAATATACATTAGATTCTTATGAAGAAATAGAAACAGCATTAAAATTAAAAAATAATTTAATGTATATAAGATATGCAAATGCAGAAGGTTATGTTGATTGTGATGTTGTTTCTACTTTTCGTAGTTTAGAGGGTAAGAAAATTCATACTATTGTGGATATAATTTGTTTGTTGAATAAGGGAGACGAAAAATAATGAAACAAGTATTTAAATTTTCAGAATCAGATTTTAAGAGTTTAAGAAAATTAAAATTGTTAATGGGTTTTGCTATGATAGGTATAGGTATTGCATTTATGAGTATGGTAAATATTGTTGGTAGAGCCTTTCCTGTGGTAGAAAGAACTTCTTTAATAACTTTTTTTATGATTTTATTAACAGTTGGTGGGGTATATGGAATAATAGCAGGGTTGTGTTGTTTTTTCAATGGTTTAAAAAATAGTAATGTAGTAAAAAGAGATGAAATAAGTATTGAAAATGGTGTAATTGAATATAAAAAGTCAGTACATTTTCAAGAAGATGAACATACAAATGCCCATACAGAACATTATTTATATAGAATATATAATATAAAGAAAGTTAAAAGATTTGTGTATAATACTGTAATTATAGGTGATATGACTCGTGAGTATTTGAACAAGGATGATGGAGAAGAAGTAAAAGTTTTAAGGAAAATTAGAATACCTAATTATTTTGGAACTTTTGAGAGGTATGTAAAAGAACTTTAATATAGGGGGTCTAAATATGTTAAAAATGCTTGAATTAGAAAGACATAATTGTGGAATGGTTTGTTCAAAAGAGGATTTTTGGAAAACTTGTCATTTTGAGTTGAATTATGAGGGAAATGGTTTATATTTTGAAAATTGTAATTTGTCTGGAAAAAGTGATGTAAAAGAATTTAAATTATGTATGTTTGAAATGGTAAAAGTGGCAAGTATTTTTGATAGACAAGAACCTTTTAGAGATTATAAGAGTGCTTGTGATGGCGAAACTTGGGTTATAAAGTATTATGATAGGAAAGGTAATTTAATAAAAACTTTTGAGGGTTATATGTATGGTAAAGAGAATATAGAGAAAGTGATTAAATTATTATATAGTAGAGTTTGAATATTTGAGAATTCTTAAATTTTATAAGGAGTTGAAAGAGATGAAAAAGGATTTTCTAATTGGCACATTAGTAGGTGGGTTATCAGTAGCATTGTCTTATGCTTTGGTAAAAGTTGATTATTTATCAAGTGAATGGGAATGTGATGTATGTGGTATTTGTTTTAGACCACCTTTTAAGGAATATGTTTTAGCGCCACATACTTTTAAGAAAAGAAAGTTAATTTGTCCTGTATGTGGAAGAAAAGCATATTTGAAATGTGAGCATGATTATAAAAAGGCGTATGAAAGGCATATAAAAAGAAAAAAGCCTATGGATTTGAAGAAAAAATAATATGATTTTTGTAAGGGTTAGTGTTATACACTAACCCTTTTTAATTAAAAAAAGTTGACAAAACAGCGTTTTTATGGTATAATAAATAAAAAATATATTTAGAGGTATAATTAATGATTGAAAGAGGAAGGCGTAATTTATCAAAAGAATTACAGGAGAAGAAAGAAAAGTATCTTGATATTTTTGATTCTATAGATTATGTACCTACATTTGATGAAATAGGTAAAATATTAAATAAAAGTGAGGAAGAAGTATTAAAAGATATAAAAGAATTAGGTATAATAAGGGCATATAGAACAATACCATATTATATTAAGTTACGAGAGAGATTACCTATATATAATAAATTCTATTTTGATAAAACAAAATCAATACCTGTAAGAGAAATTGCTATTCATTTAGGCATATCTGAAAATCAAGTATATAAAGATATTCATTATTTACAGAACAAATTAGGTATTCGCAAACAAAGAGGTAATTGTGTTTCTGTAATAAGTAAAAATAAAAAATCAGGTAAAGTGACAAACTTTAAGAATATAGAGATTAGAGCACATTTAAGAAGACCTATGTATGATTATTTTATAAAAGAGAAAGGTTATGTGCCTTTTTATCTTGATTTTGAAAAGGAATTTGGTATTAGTGCGAAAGAAGTAAAGATTGATTTTGAAATATTAGGGTATAAGCCTATAACTTATGTAGAAGATTCAATAAATAAAAGGAAGGAAAAGTTATTAGGCAGATTAGAGTTTTACAAAAAATATTATATAGATGCGGAGATTCCTTTAACTATGGCAGAATTAGGTAAAAAATTAGGTGTAACTAAGCAAACTGTTAGTAGAGATTTACAATATATAAAAGAGTATTTTGGTGTTTATAAAAAAAAGTAAATAATAGATGGAAAGCAGGAACAGTAGTTCCTGCTTTTTTAGTACATATAAATTTATTACTACAGTTATAACTATATTGTATAAAGTGAGGTGATTATAATGGTATTGGATTTAGATGTTTTATTATTCTATGGTTTTATGAGTCTTTTTACAATGTTAATATTTACATCAGGTATTTTGTGTTTATTAAAAGAAAGTATAAAGAAAGATGAAAATAAATAATTTACTTGTTGACTTTTGTTTAATTATTTGTTATAATAAGAAAAAACTATAGTTGAGGTGTACGAAATGAGAAAAGTTTTGGAATTAAATATAGGAGATTTATTTCAGGTGCCAACAGATACTAATGTATATATGTTAATAGAAAAAACACATGTAAATATGGGTACATCTGATAAAGTTGCAGTTTGTATTAAATCAGATTACGAGAGAATAGGTAAACTTCGTTTCTTTGATAATTGTGAAGAAGTATTTGAATATAATGGGGAATTAGATGTTTTCAAATATAATGATTTGGAGAGATAATTTATGAGATATTTTCCAAGAGATTATTATAATGATAAACCCTGTTCTTATGTGAGTGTAGGAATAGCTTATGAAAATATTGTTGGTAAAAGTTTTGATTTACCATTACAAGAAGAATTAAAAGATGATGGATATTTTACACTTGATAATATGAATAAATTTATTCGTTCAGTATTACCTATAAAGAGAAAAGTTTATTTCAAGAGAAATGAAAGAATGTTATTAAAAGACCTTTTTGGTAGTAATAGTGAAAAGTGTATAGTTTGTGTAATAGGACATTATATTTATGTGGATGGGCAAGATTATTGGTCTTTCTTTGATAATGAAAATGATGAAGTAGTTTGTATTTGGTATATAAAAGAATAATTATAGGGATAGGTTTTAGACCTATCCTTTATTTTTTTTATAAAAAAAGTTGACAAATCCTTGAAATTATGTTATAATACAAATAATAAATAGATTATAGGAGTTTTATATGAAAAAAGTATTTAAGAGTATAGGAACAATAATGTTAAGTTTTATAGTTTGTTGTGTTTTTATGAGTATAGGTGTATTAGGGTGTGGACTTTTAAGTAATTCTTATAATTGGTGTTTAGATTGGACCAATATAGCCTTTCAGAACCCTTATATTCACACAGTTTTAGAGTTGATTGTAATGTCAGTGCATATACCTTTATTTGTTGTAGCAGCACTTATTGCAATAATGGGTTTGTTTGTATTTGTAAGTAATTTTACAGATGATTTGAATAATGTATAATTAAGGTGGTGTGGTGATGTTAAAATTAATATTTATTGGTTTCATTATAACCATTATAAGTGCGTTTGTAATTAATTATAATCTTTGGTTAGGTATATTATTGTATCTAATAGGTTTTGTTGGTAGTATAGCAGTTTTATTGATATATTTATTGCCAAAAGCATTTCCAGAGGAAACTGAAAAAGTAAAGGAAGAAATTAAATAATAAGGAGTGTTACAAGTAATGGAAAAATTGATTAGAGATGTAATAGCAAAAGTTCGTGGTATGTATAAGTATGATATGGATTATAATAAAATTCTTCAGACCACACCTCGAATAGATATTTATTGGGATGAGAAAGAGGATACATTTGTACTTCGTAGTTTAAGATTTGGTACTTATGATGAAATTTGTGTTTATTTTGACAAAATTAAATATGTAAGTGATGATGGTAGAACAGAGAGAACTCTTTGTGAGTATAATAATTTCTTTGATTTATTGAATAATATTTAATAGAGGTGTGTATTATGAAACTTTATGAACTTGGTAAAATGGAAACAGCAAAAGTTGTAAAAATGGATTGTGGTGAAGAATATAATGAAAGATTTAAGAATTATGGTTTTTCAGAGGGTTCTGTTTTTACAGTAGTTGATAAGACAGATAGTAATGCTTGTGTTGTTAGTTGTGAGGGTAAAATGATTGCTGTGACAATGCAATTTGGAGTAAATATTGAAGTAGAAAGAGTTTAAGGTGATTTAAATGTCAGAAAAAAGAGAATTTGAGTTACACGTTTTAGTAGGACTTCCTGGTAGTGGTAAAACTACATTTGCAGAAAATGAAAAGAAGAATGAAACAGGTAGTCGTCGTGTAGATGTTATTGATTTTGATAAGGTTGCTCGTAAATTCAAAGATGTGTATTATAAGGATAAAGACCAGATGGAAAATGTTAGAAATATGGTTTTCAGTTATAGTACTAAGAATATTTGGATGTTAGATGGTCTCTTTTTAACACAAAATGATGTTGAATGGGTTATAAGTGTATATGCAGATAGTGATTATTTGAAGAAATATTATGATATTTCAAAGATTGTAATTCATTATTGGAATGAGGATAGAGAATCTTGTCTTTGGAATGATAAAGGTAGAAGAAATCAGAATTCTTGTATGACCATAAGAAATGCAGAATTTTGTAAACCTAATATTGTTAAGATAGAGGGAAGATTTAATATCAAAACAGAAATGGTAGAACATTCAGTTGTTAAAAAGTCAAATATTGAAGTTATAACAGATAGTTTTTGTATGCCATTGTATGATGATAAGTATATTTATTCTGATACTTGGTGTATGGGTGGAGAACAGCGTGATTGTTGGGGTTCAACTTCAAAATTGAGTGCAGACGCACCTTGTAATTTTGATGCTTTAGATGAATTACTTGAAAAATTTTGCCCTGAAATAACATTTTTGCAATATAAGAAACTTTATAATGCTTGTGTAACAGAAGATAGTAGATATAATCATGACTATTATTCTTCTTGGGAAGAGGGGTATTATAAATGTGATATTGAAAAGTTATTTAAGATGCTTGAAGAAATGGGTGTTCTGGATTTGAATACAGTAATTGAAAATATTGATAAGGTGGTGTAATAATGGGTACAGGTGATAAGCCAATTCTGTAGTTGATATAGTAGCAAATTATCTTGAAAGGAGGCATTTTAAATGTCAGCACTTATGACTGGGACAGTAAAGGCAACGGGAACAAAAGAGTTAGTTTTGAGAATGTTTGATAATCTTGAGGATTATTATGATAAAGAGTTAATTGACAAAAGTGGTACAGATAAGTCTTACAAGATTGAGTTTAAGTTTTCATCAGCAATATTTTCTTTCTTTTCCTATGAATATTTTAAGGACTATTCGAAGAAGTTTAAATGTGAAATAATTGCAACAATGGTAAGTGAAGAAGGCGGTAAGCCAATGGTGCTTCATTATAAGTATGGAAAGATAATCAAAGGACTTTTAGATTATGGTATTGATGTTAATGATTTTTAAGACCATATCTTTGTATATTTTATTTTCTTGTTTATATACAATAGTAAAAATTAAAAATAAAATTTAATTATTTTAAAAAGTGTAAAAAATGTTGATTTAACAAAGAAAATAAGCATAAAACATTTTAAAAAGAGTATTTATTGAAATTACAGCAATAAGTACTCTTTTAATTTTAAAATTTTAAGATTTTTTATAATTAAATTAATTTTAAGCATAAAATAATAATGTATAAAAAATAAGAATTAGTTTTTATAAAAAGTTAAAGGTATGTGTAAAATATTTAAATACATAATAAATTTAATTATACCCCTTGATTTTAGTCATATTCTGTGTTATAATGGAATAAGATAATATCAAGAGGTGATTTTTATTATGAAAAAAATAAAAAAAGTTGAATTTGTATTTGAAAATTGTGAAGTAATTGAAATTCCAGTAGGTTGTTTGTATGTATTCTCTTTGGAGGATATAAAAGAGAGAATTAGTAGAAAAGCAATCAATCTTGTTGCAGCATCAAGATATACTGATAGTTGTGCTATTTGTATTTCTAAGAATGCAAATAAGGAGTATCAGCCTTTTGGTGTAGAACATTTTGATAAAGAATTTATTTTTGATAGAATTAGAAAGTATAATGATATTACATATTTTGATATTACTTATGATAATGATGAAAGTGAAACAATTTATGTAGATTATAATTCTGAATCAGATGATATAGGTGCAAGGAATAAGAATATGGAAACATATATAAATGATGATGGCCATTTATTTATAAGTATTTGTGAGGGAAAAAGTATTTATGATATTTTTGATACAGAAGATTTAGCCAAAGGTTCAATGCACTTCTTTGAGAAATTTGAGAATAGATAAGTATAACGACTGTCTTTTGACAGTCGTTTTTAACTACAGAAATAAAAAATATTTGGACAAAATATTTTAGTTTGTCTTAAAGAGAGGTGTTAAATATGATAAAGAGAGTAGGATATTGTTTGTATGTTCATAAGAGTAATGTAAATGAGTTGAGAACAAAATTAAGTAATGAGATGAATAAAATGTTAGATAGTGTTATTCATTGTGTTGAAGTAGAATTAGATGTACCTTATCATATTATAAAGGTGGATACAAAGAATCAAAAAATAAGTGTTATAGAATGTTTTGATTGGGATAAATATGAAGAACCAACAGTTGGTAATAGTTATTGTTTTGATTGTAATACTATGAGGTATAGTATGAAAAAAGGTGGTACAAAAGTTTATCATCATAAATGGATGTTTGTATCAGATGATTATAAAGGGTTTAATTTAAGGTCAAATAGAACAAGAACAGATTTATTAAATACTATTCCAGAGTTTATAAATAATAAGAATAGAGTTGGTAATTTAGATTATTGGTTGGAATTTTTGAAAAAATATGGTTTGCATAGATAATATTTAGGTTAATAATTATATGAATGTATAATAAAAAGGACTTCAAATGAAGTCCTTTATTTTGTATTTTCATTTATCATTTTCTTTAATATATCACTTATTGCTTCTTCAAAAGTTAGGTTGTTTTCTGTTTTGTACTGATTAAGGTAATCAATTGTATCCTCAGAGAGTTCTAAATTTACTATAACCATACCTTTATTTATTTTGTCAATTTCGTATTTAATAACTTCTTTTATAAATTTAATTTCTTGAGCTGAATAGTATTTTTTATCATCTTCTGTAAGATAAAATGCCTTTGGTTCCCTATATGCTTTATTTAATACTTCTTCAAAAGAATGTGTATGATAAGAATTAGGGTAATTTTCATTGTAGAAATCATTACCTAATAATTTATGATGTTTAATATGAAAAGGGTATATTAAATTTAATTTTGTATTTTCTTCCATTTGTTCTAAAAAAGTAAATTTATTTGACATATCTTTCAACTCCTTATTTTTATTAATTATATTATATAGTAAAATTGTTATTTTGTCAATAGAATAGATAAAAAAAGTTGTTATGGGTATTGCAAAAATAGTTAGAGTGTGATATAATATATAAGAAAAAATATTGATATTATGGGGGAGCAGTTTGATGTTACAATTTTTGAAAAAGCATAAGTATAAAATAAGTTATATTTTCGTAGTTTTAGTATTATTGATACCCCCATTATGTATAAATAATTATACTGTTTATGCTTTGACAGAAGTTAGTAGTATTGAAAAAGTATTAAAATATATTTTTGGAAATCAAATGGTTAAATATATACCAGGTTTGACATTAGCATTAAAAAGTATAAATTGTTTTTTCTTGTTGTTTTTTATTTTTAATAAACCAATAAAAAAACATTTTAATATTTATGTTTTTGTGTATATGATGTTTATAACATTAACACAAAATATTGCTTGGATAGATGAATATGGGTTGGTTATATCTACTGGAAGTTTGTTATTGATGTTAATGACTTGCATAATATGGTTAGTACATATAAGAAAAGATAAAGAAGATATTAAGGTCAATAAGAAATTTTTATGGATGTTTATAATAGTTTTATTATGTATATGGTATCCATTAGATAAAAATGCACAATTTGAATTTGTTTTAGACCCTATACAACATTATTTTTCTTCTAGTATGTATTGTTTTAATTTTCCAGTATTTGTATCTTTTTTATTGATATTTTATAAAAATAATTATGGCTTATTTTATGAACTTATGGCATTAGTTGGTTTTATATTTGGGGTTATAGCAGTTATAGTTAATTTTACATATAAAACAGGTATGCCTAATGCTTTAATGCATATACCATTAGTTGTATCATCTTTAACTTTATTTATACATTCTTGGTATGTGAAATATCAAATAAAAAAGCGTGAAAAAAGTAGAATAATTTGTGATGAATGGTTTTAAAAAAACTTGACAAAATAAAAAAAGTGTGATATAATACAGTTAAACTTAAAGAAATAAGTGTTTAAGGTTAGGTGTATAATATGAAAAAAGAAAAGCAATTTGTACCTTTTAAGATAGGTCTAAATGAAACAGGTGAAAAGATAATTAGTGCATATAGAGCTTATAAAGAACTATATGGTAAAAATGAAGTTTTAATTGCTGCACTTGAAGTATATATTGATAATTTTAAGAAAAAAGATGTTTCAGAAGTCTTTAGAAATGGTAGTGAAAAAGACCTTTTAACTGCACTTTTAGGGTATAAAGTTTTTTGTGTAGATGATGAGTTTCATTGTAATCAGGCTTATGAATTTGTAAAAGAGTATATTGCAGATGAATCAATCAAATTAACTACAGTTAAAAGTCATAAACCAAATATTATAACTATTAGAAAAATGATAGGTTTGAAGGCTACAGATTTTTGTAAGATTTTTGGGGTTACTCATGAAGAGGCATTAAAATATTATGAGTGTGGTGGATTTGCAGAAACATTTGTAAAACTTGTAGGTAATAAAGTTGCAAATGAAGCTTTGGAAAGTATGAAATTGCCTAAAGAGATAGTAACAGTAAGTGTTTCTTCTGTATATAAGGCTGAAAATAGAATTCTTTATAATATAAATGTAGATTTTAATATCAATATTTATAAAATAGATTCAGATTTGCTTGATAAAATTGTTAAAGAGGCTGAAAAATTAAGAGAACCTATTGACTTTTTTATGTAATAATGGTATAATATGTATATTAGGTGGTGAAGAAAGTATGAGATATGTAATTGGTTGTAGATTACCTGATTATCAGAATATAATAAATACAGAGTATAATGATACAAATGGTTTGTTTGGTTTTGGTAAGTATGGTTTTGCAGAGATGGTTACTTTCAGTTGTATAGAGAAATATAAAGAGAGTGGTAAAAAAGTTGCTGATTTTAGAATACCTATGTTTGAAGATTTAGATTCTGCACGAGAATATGTAACTCATCTTTCAAAAGCATATTATAAAGAGTTTCATCAGAAATCAAAAAGATATAATTTAGATATAAATAGATGGGGTTTCTTTCTTTTGAAATGGGATTCTTCTAAATTTTCAGATTTGAAGTTAGAAGATACAAAACAAAAGTTAAAGAGACGAGATAAAACATTTTATAATGCAAAACTCTGTACTGTGTCTATGAGATAGTACAGTGAATATATGGCGTAGTCAGGTGAAAAATGCATCATCCTTCAGCGGGATAATTCAAGGTTTGTCCTTGAAAGTAAGTTGGAAAGTTCTATAGGCTTTTCTTTACTATATGCTGGTTAAGAGAGAGTATGAACATTGGAGTAAATAGGGAGACTCTTTATTGTTCAAAGGGTATCTGAAGCGTTGTAAGTAGTATTTATTATGAGTCTTATTTCTCAAATTAACAACCCTATGTGTTAGGAGTGTAAGATAGTTTTAGTATTATTTGCATAATTGGTGGCGAGGTTCGATTCCTCGCCTACGCCCTTTGTAATCTTTTTGATTACTTCTGAATAAATTATAAAAGGAGTTGATAAGGAATGTTTAAGGTTGATTTATGTTCAATCAATGGTGTTAAAGAGTTTGTAAATAAAACTGCTGCTTTTGTTGGTGATGTAACATTGACATCTGGAAGATATGTAGTAGATGGAAAGTCTATTATGGGTATTTTTAGTTTGGATTTGTCAAAGCCTGTTGAAGTAGAAGTAACACCTACTGAAAAAGAGGCAGAATTTAAGGCATCAGTAGAAAACTTCCTTGTGAAATAAGCAAGGAAGTTTTTTTATTTTAAAATAAAATTGTATAATAAATAATAAATCATAAAAGGATAGGCTTTTGCCTATCCTTTGTTATTTTGTTTCAGGTATGTGGATATTAGAATATTCTTCTATCATTGTTTTTGCAGTTTCAATATCGTCTAAATGCATTAAGTAAGCATTTATATTTTGTTCTTTTAGTGAACTTAAATACTCAATCATTTCTTCTAGTTTTATATGTATCATACCATAGTGTATAGATGTATCAATATAAATTTCTGAATTTTTAGTTAGATATGGCTTAAATGGAACTAATGTACAAGTATCACCTGTATAAATAATATTTGTATTATTTATGTTAAGGTTATATCCAAAGCATTTATTTTTTAATTGTGGTGAGTGTTCTGTTAATATTACATTTTTAAACCAATTGTATTTTTTCATATTTTTTGATTTAGCATTTGTAGAATTAAACCACTCTAATTCGCAACCCTCAATGTCATTTAGTAGTATTAGAATTTTATGTTCTACCTCAGGAGATGGTGCAATGATTGTAACAGGAATTTTTAGTGTGAAATAAGCTAGTTGTACTGCTAAACCTAAACAACCAATGTGGTCCCCATGTGTGTGAGTAATTAAAAATATAATTTCATTATATTTTTTTAAGTCTAATCTTTTCATTTTATAAAATGCTGAAAAAGGACAATCAATAATAACAATTTTATTGTCTTTTGTTTCAAAATATGCAGAAGTATGCATATCTTTTAATCCTGTTTCAATACCAAAAAAGTTTAATTTCATTATTTTTCACCTCATATATTATTTATGTTGTTATTTTATCATAAATATGAAAATAAGTCAATAAGTATCTTAAAATTAAGTGTAATTTCTAGTGTTTAGTTGTTGACAAACAATATAAAGTAGTGTATAATATTATAAGAGGGTATTAGGTTAAAAGGACCTATGTTTATAGAAGTAAAATAGTAGATTGGAGATAAGAGTTAATGGGCGTATTTGAAAAGATTTTTGGTACAAATAGTGAACGTTCTTTAAAGAAGATATATCCTATTGTAGATGATATTTTAGAATTGGAAGAAGAATATTCTAAATTATCTGATAAAGAGTTAAAGGCAAAGACAGAAGAGTTTAGAAAGAGATTAGAAAATGGTGAAACCGTAGATGATATTTTACCAGAGGCATTTGCAACTGTAAGAGAAGCAAGTACAAGAGTATTAGGTATGAAGCATTTTCCTGTTCAATTGGTAGGTGGCGTTGTATTACATCAAGGAAGAATTGCAGAAATGAAAACAGGTGAGGGTAAAACTTTGGTAGCAACACTTCCTGCATATTTAAATGCATTAGAGGGAAAAGGTGTTCATATTGTTACAGTGAATGACTACCTTGCAAAGCGTGATAGTGAACAAATGAGTAAATTGTTTGGATTTTTAGGTTTAACAACAGGACTTATTGTGCATGAAAAACAGAATGACGCAAGAAGAGAAGCGTATAATTGTGATATAACTTATGGTACAAATAATGAGATAGGTTTTGATTATCTCCGTGATAATATGGTTTCAAAATTAGAAGATAGAGTTCAAAGACCTTATAACTTCGCTGTTGTTGACGAAGTGGATAATATTTTGATAGATGACGCAAGAACACCTTTAATTATTTCAGGTTTCAGTAATGAGACAGCAGATGGTTATTTAAAAGCAGATGAATTTGTTAAAGGTCTAAAGAAAAAGGTTATTGTTGAAACAGATAATGGTCCTGCAATTGAACAAGCAGCAAATAGAATGTTGGGAAAAGAGCAGGAGGAAGCTTATGCAGATTATGATTATGTAGTAGAAGAAAAGAATAAAACTGCTACATTGACTTCAAAAGGTGTTGAAAAAGCAGAAAAATTCTATGGTGTAGAAAACTTATCAGATGGAGAGCATATTGAAATCAATCATTATATTACAAGGGCTTTGAAGGCTTATGGTATATTTAAGAAAGATGTTAATTATGTAGTAAAAGATGGTAAGGTTGTTATTGTAGATGACAGTACAGGTCGTTTAATGGATGGTAGAAGATATAGTGAGGGTATTCATCAGGCGATTGAAGCAAAAGAGGGCGTAGAAATTCAGAAAGAATCAAAAACATTGGCGTCAATCACATTCCAGAACTTCTTTAGAAAGTATCCAAAATTAAGTGGTATGACGGGTACTGCAATGACAGAAGAACAGGAGTTCAATAGTATTTATTCCTTAGATGTTGTTGAGATACCAACAAATAGACCTGTTGCAAGAATAGATAAACCAGATAGGGTGTTTATTTCAAGAAAAGGTAAATTAAAGAATATTGTAGCAAGAATTAAAGAATGTTATGATAAAGGTCAGCCTGTATTGGTGGGTACTGTTTCTGTTGAAAAGAGTGAAGAATTATCTGCAATGTTAAAGAAAGCTGGTATATATCATCAGGTACTTAATGCTAAATATCATGAGCAAGAAGCACATATTATAGCACAGGCAGGACAATATCAGTCTGTTACAATTGCAACAAATATGGCAGGTCGTGGTACTGATATTATTTTAGGTGGTAATCCAGAAATAATGGCATTAGAGGAATTAGAAGATGAAGGTTTTTCACCTGAATTAATTTCAGAAGCAAATGCTTATGGATATACAGAGGATGAGGAAATTATAAATATTCGTAAGTTATTTATTGAAAAGAGAGATAGAATAAAAGAAGATTTATCTATTGAAACTCAAAAAGTTTTAGATGCTGGTGGTTTGTATGTATTAGGTACAGAAAGACATGAAAGTAGAAGAATAGATAATCAGTTAAGAGGTAGGGCAGGTCGTCAAGGTGATGTAGGTGTATCTGAATTTATGTTATCTCTTGAAGATGATTTAATGAGAATATTTGGTGGTAATAAAGTAAAAACATTAGGTCAGGCATTGAATTTACCTGATGATGTTGCTATTGAGATGGGTAAAATAGATGTTTTATCTGGTATGATTGAAAAGGCTCAAAAAAATATAGAAGGTCAACATTTCTTACAGAGAAAAACAACTTTGGAATATGATTTGGTAATGTCTCGTCAACGTGATATTGTGTATGGTGAAAGGGATAAGATTTTGAAAAATGAAGTAAATTATTCAGAATTGAACCCAAAAATGATGGATGAAATAGTTCATATTTTATTTGGAAGTCCTAAACACCATCAAGAATTAACTCCTGATTTATATGATAGTATTAGGGATAAGTTTGCAGAGTATAAATTTGCATTACCTTTCCCTGATAAGACTGAAAATGAATTATATGAAATGGATATTCTTGATTTAGAAGAAGAAGTTAAGAATCGTGTTAGAGAAAATTATGAAAAAGTTGTATCATTAAAACCTGCTGAGTTTGTAAATGATTTCTCTCGTAAGTTGTATTTATTCTTATTAGACCATGCTTGGCAAGACCATATGGTTGCTATTGATGAGTTCAAGAAGGGTATTCATTTGAAGGCTTATGGTCAGACTGACCCTGTAATGGCATTTAAGATGGAAAGTTTTGAAATGTTTGATGATATGATGAATGGTATAAGAGAGGAAGTCTTAAAGACATTTATGGGTATTTATGAAGCAGAATTTAAACCTGCTGATAAGTTTGTTGTAGAGATTAAGACAGATGAGGAAAATAGAGAAGAAGTTTCAAAAGAAATAGAGGAATTTGTTGCAAATGCAAATGCTAATGGTGGTGCAACAATAGAACAGATTGTAAAATTATCTGAAAAATATAATAACAAAAAAGATTAAAAATAAAGGGTGAGATTAATTTCTCACCCAAAATATTTTAAGGAGTATGGATATGAGTGAATTTATGAATAAATTAAGAGAAAATAAAAGATGGATTATTGCATTATCTATTCCTATTATAGTAGCGGGTGGTGCATATACCTATAAAAAAGTAAAAGATAGTAAAGATTTAGAGTTAATGACTGTAAATAGTAGAAGTGTTTATATAAGTGCGAAGAATATAGCAGATGAAATGATTGCTAATGGATTTAGTGGTATAGACGTGAAAAGGGTTTTAGCATATCCTTCTGTAGTTTCTTCAACTGAACCTGAATTATATAAATATGTTGAAAAATATCTTAATAGTATAAAGAAGAATATTAAATTATTTAATCTGACTATTGATTCTAAATTAACTTCTGATAATTATTTAGAAAGTATTTCATATAGTAATTTAAAAACAAATATAATTGTTAATAGGTTAGGTACTATAATAGTAAAAAATTAAAAAAAGTTTGTGGAAAAATAAGAAAGTTTTTCCACTTTTTTTATTGACAAATAGTGAAAAAAGTGGTATAATATATACAGGATAAATGTAATGTTAATTTATGGTTGGTCATAAATAAAAAAATATATAACAAAAATATTAACTAAAATTATTTATTTAATGTAAAGGTGGTAATAATATGAGTAAAACATTTGTAATTGCAGATACTCATTTTGGTGATGATAATATTCGTAAATTTGAAAATAGACCTTTTGATACAGTTATTCAGATGACGAGAGGTTTAATTGAAAGATGGAATGAAACTGTTTCAGAAAATGATACAGTTTATGTATTAGGTGATTTTTGTGTAGAATCTGAAATTAAAACAGTTTTAGCAGAAAATAAACTCAATGGTAAAATTATTCTTATTGTGGGAAATCACGATAAAGGATTGGAAGATGAATATAGAAAATATGGTGTTGAGGTTATTGAACACCCTATTATTCTAGATGGTTTTTGGATTTTATCTCATGAACCTATGTATGTTTCAGAACAGACTCCTTATGCAAATGTTTTTGGGCATGTTCATAATAATCCTATGTATAAGACTGTTTCTTCTCGTTCTTATTGTGTAAGTGTGGAAAGAATTGGTTATAGACCTATTGAGTTTAGTGAAGTTAAAAAAGCAGTTTTAGAGTATAAGCCTTTTTAGTTTGGGGGTTAAATTATGTATAGGATAAAAGATGTTTATAAGTTTAAAAGTATAATGGATAGTAAGGAGTATTTGTTTGCTACTGTTGTAAAACATTATAAATATGAAGAAGACCATCATATTATTACTTCAGAAGTTGTTGAATTTGATTCTGAAAAACTTATTGCTAAAACAAAATCAGGTTCTATTTATAAAATTGAAAATATTTTTAATACAAGAAAAGAATTTGAAGATTTTATAGATATTAATTTTGGGGATAAAGTTTGTGGTAAGTTTGGATTTGAAACTTATGCAGATTACTATAAGTATATAACTAATTAATTTTTGAAAGTAAGGTGAATTACTATGGCAACTCGTGTCTTAAATACAATTAGAGAAAGAGAAAAAATAGTTGGATTTAGACTGATTTGTAGTTTAAAGGATAATAAGGGAATTCACGTTGTAAGTTTAGCCAATGCAAAAGTGTTTTATAATAGTATAGAACATTTTGAGAATGTAAAGTATGTTGGTAAAGGTCAATGGGAAGGAACAGAGTGTAGTTTAGATAAATTTCCTTATCAAGATAGAAATGGTAGATTTGTAAAATGTAATGAAAATCATTTTATACTTGGTAAAATGACATATAATGATGAAGTATGTGGTTTTAAGGTAATGAATTTAAATGGTGATGTGGATTATTATAATGTTACTGATTCAATAGAATTAGGTTATAATGAGGGATTTGTAAATGCAAAAATGGTAATGAAAGATGGAAAATCTATTATATCAAGTATTCGTGGTAATTTACATACTTATCCTGTTGAAAAGTTGCCTGATAAAGCAAGACAATTGGCTATGTCAAAAATGGGTGTAATACCTAATAAACAAAATAAAGATATAGGCAAACAAATTAGTTTATTTGATAAAGGGGATAGTAAAGTAATGGATTCAACATTAAAAACAGAAAGATATAAGAAATTAGCAATAATGTTTGGTAAAAAGCAAGAGGGTAAATTGACAGATAGAGATATTGCACAAGAAGTAGGTGCAAAAACACCACAAGAATATAGTCAGAAAATACATGAGTATTTAGGTGAAGATTTAACTGTTTCAGATAATGATATTCTAAAAAAATTGTATTCTATTTATAAAGATTTGACAAAGGTAGTGGATAAACCTACTGCACAATCAAATGTAAAACAGGGTTCTTCTGTTGATAAATCTAATCCAGATATAAAAAGAATGCAGGAATTGATAGATGAACTAACTCCTGCTGCTATTGCTTATTATAATGGTGAAGATGAAATAATGTCTAACTATGAATATGATAAAAAATATGATGAATTAGAACAGTTGGAAAAGAAAACAGGTGTTATTTTATCTGGAAGTTTAACTCAAAAAGTAGGTTTTGAAATAAAGAGTAAATTAGATAAAGTAAAACATCCTACAAAAATGTTATCATTAGATAAAACAAAAGATAGACAAGAACTTGCTAATTCATTAGGTGGTCAACCAGGATTTTTAGGTTGGAAATTAGATGGTCTCACTATTGTTTTATATTATGAAAATGGTGAATTAAAGCAGGCTGTTACTCGTGGTAATGGTAGTGTTGGTGAAGATATAACACATAATGCAAAATTTTGTAAAGGTGTACCTCTTAAAATTTCATATACTGATAAGTTAACAGTTCGTGGTGAGGCACTTATTAGTAGAAAGAGATTTGAAGAAATAAATGCAAAAATTGTAAATGTTGATGATAAATATAAAAATGCTCGTAATTTAGCAGCAGGTAGTATTAGGCAGTTAGATAGTGCTGTTGCAAAAAATAGAGGTATTGAAGTTGTTGCTTTTACTGTTGTAGAGGGATTTGAAGATTTAGAAAATTATACAGATAAATTGGAAGAATTAAAGAAGTATGGTTTTGATATTGTACCTTATATAAAAGTAACAAAAGATACTACTGTTGCAGCCATTGAGAAATTTGAGGAAAAGGTTGAGAGTTATAAATATCCAACAGATGGTCTTGTTATAACCATTGACAATATTGCTTATGGCGAAATGATGGGTACAACTTCTAAATTTCCAAGAAATGCAAAGGCATTTAAATGGAAAGATGAGGCATCAGAAAGTACAATGGTAGATATTGAGTGGAGTGTAGGTAGAACAGGTGCAATAACTCCTGTTGCTATTTTTAAGCCAGTTGATATAGATGGTACTACAGTTCAAAGGGCTTCAGTTCATAATGTTAGTATTTTTAAGGAATTAAAATTAGGTAAAGGTGATATAGTTTCTATAATCAAGGCCAACATGATAATTCCTCAAATTGTTGAAAACTCAACGCAATCTGCAAATTTTGAAATACCCACAGTATGTCCAGTATGTGGTATGGCTACATCAATTCAAAAATCAAAAGATGCAGAAGTTTTAATGTGTACTAATCCTGATTGTTTAGCAAGAAATATAGGTAGTTTAAGTCATTTTGTAAGTCGTGATGCTATGAATATAGATGGGTTGTCAGAGGCAACATTAGAAGTATTTGTAAATAATGGTTTTGTAAAATCTTATAAGGACTTGTATCATATTTCAGATTATCAAAAAGAAATTATCAATTTAGATGGTTTTGGTACAACTTCTTATAGTAAATTATATAAAGCAATTGAAAAGTCAAGAGAAGTTGAATTACCTGCATTTATTTATGCACTTGGTATAGCTCAAATGGGTAAGAGTACTTCAAAGGACGTTTGTAAAGCATTAGATTATGAATTAGAAAATTTATTAAATGCAGATGAGGATAAGTTGAAATCTATTAGTGGTGTTGGTGATAAGACTGCTATGGAGATTGCAAAATATTTTGAAGCAAACGCTAATATGGTAAGAGATTTGGCAAGTGAGTTGACATTTAAGGAAATGCCAAAAGTAAATAATAATTCAGCTATTTCAGGTAAGACTTTCTGTATAACAGGTGATGTATATACATTTAAGAATAGAAAAGAATTACAGGCTAAAATAGAATCGTTAGGTGCAAAGGCTTCAAGTAGTGTAAGTTCAAAGACTGATTATTTAATAAATAATGATATTACTTCCAATAGTAATAAAAATCAAACTGCTAAAAAGTTAGGTATTCCTATTATAAGTGAACAAGACTTTTTAGATATGATAGGAGAGTAATAATATGGTAAGTTTAACAATAAATGAAATTAGTATTATTTTTCTTGCACTATTTTTATTGTTGTTATTCTCATTTATATTTGGAAAGTTATTTGAGTATATTAAAGCACCAAAAGTAGTTGGTGAAATAGTAGGTGGTATGGTAGTAGGGGGCAGTGTTTTTGCTCTTCTACTACCTGAATTTTTTAATAGTATTTTTTATTCTTTTGAAGAAGAAGGAAAGATATTAAATACTTTTTATCAACTAGGTTTGGTATTTTTAATGTTTTCTTCAGGTATAAATACTACTATAAAAATAACAAAAGAAAGTATAAAAAAATATTCTTTATTATTTTTTGGTGCAACTGTTATACCTATCTTATTAGGAATACCTTTTGTAAATTTTTTTGAGGATAATTTTATAGGTGAAGCGGATAGTAGTAGTGCATTTATGATTGTATTTTTAATTTCCACAGCAATAACTTCTATACCTGTAATATCAAAAATATTTTTTGATATAGGGATGATGAATACAAAATATTCAAATATGGTTTTGACAGTTTCTACTATTCAAGATTTATGTTTATGGGTAATGTTAAATTTGGCTATAAATATTGTAGAGATAGGACAATTTAATTTAAGTGTATTATTAGAAACTGTAATTGTTACAGTAGGACTGGTTGTTATTGCAAAAGTATTAGAGTGGTATTTACAGAAAACGAAAATAAAGATAAGTAAAAATATACTTTCAATAAGTTTTTTAATTTTGTTTTTATTGATTTATATATTATCTAAATTAAATATAAATATTATGTATTCTGCTTTTATTAGTGGATATATTTTAAAAGCAATTTTACCTGAAAATTCTGAGGAAGTAGAACAAATAAAGAATATAGGTTTCTCGTTATTTGTACCTATATATTTTGCTTTGGTTGGTTTGCAGTTAGATGTAATACATAATTTTTCATTTATTAGATTTATGCTATTTTTTATAATTGTTTTTGGTTTAGAATTCTTAGGAACAGTATTGTTTATGTGGTTTACAAAATTAAAAAGAAAAACAGTTATAAGTTTAGGTATTACTATGAATGCAAGAGGTGGACCAGGTATAGTTTTAGCGACAACTGCTTTTTCGTATAATATAATTAATATTGAATTTTTTACTGTATTGATTTTAACTACAATGTTATCTTCTGCGATAGCAGGGTATTGGTTAAGAGTAGTTAAAGAAGATATTAAAGATGATGCATAAAAATTTCTTGACAAAATAGTAGTTATATGTTATAATGTACTTAAATAAAGGAGTTGTTTATATGAAAAGATATTTAAAAGTAATGATTTGTTTAGTTGTGATTATGATATCTATAAATAGTGTTGTATCAGCATCAACAACATTTGATGATTGTAAGAAGTCAGATTGGTATTATGATAGTGTTATGTTTGCAAAGGAAAAAGGTTGGGTTAATGGTTTTGAGGATGGTAGTTTTAGACCAAATGATACTCTAACTAAAGCACAGGCAGTATCTATTGTAGCAAGGGCAGTAGGTCTTGAAATACCTGAAACAAATGGAAAATGGTATCAAGGTGCTGTAAATGTAGGTAAAGAAAATGGTTTAATTTTTACAGATTTATTTTTGGAAGAGCCTATAAATAGAGAAGAAGTTTTTTATATGTTTTATAAAGGTTTTGATTTTGAGGCAATAAATGAAATGGTTGTGGATGATATACCACCTTTTAAGGATTATAATTATAATGTTTTTAGTAAATCAATACCTACTTTTTATTCATTTGGTTTGTTAAATGGGTATAATGAAAATGGAAATCTTTTAATTAAACCAAAAGGTAAATTAACACGTGCTGAAATGTGTACCATTTTGAAGAGTGTTTCAGAATTTGATTTTGAAGATTGGAAAGTAAGTAATGATTTCTTTTCAGATAAGTCAGTACGTAATAAGATATTGAATATGATAGAAAGTAATGAAAGTACTTTTGTTATGTATTCTTTTGGAAAATCTGAAAAAGAGACAATAACACGATTAAGAGAGGTTGTTAAATTATGTTTTGATGATTATGAGAATAGTTATCCTGATTATTTTATAGATTATAAAACAGCCTGTGGTTCTTATAGTTCATTTAATTCTTGTATTAAAGTTACTTTTAAGATGACAAGGAAATAATAAATAGGCTTATTCTGTTTATGAATAAGCCTTTAATTTTGTAATAGTAGATATAAATAAAAAAATTGGACATATTTATTTATATTGTTATGTTAAATATTTATTGGAGGGTGTTAAAATGAGAATAAAGAATAAGTTTATTTTAATTTGTTTAACATTGTGTCTGATTTTTTGTTTTGTAGAAAATGTAGAAGCGGTTGAATTTTCAGACACAAATCAATCAGATTGGTTTTATTCTAATGTTAAAATAGCTGCGGATAATGGATGGGTTACAGGGTATAGTGATGGAACATTTAAGCCAAATAATAATGTAACTTATGCAGAGGCAGTAGTTATGATATTAAGAATGGATGGAATTCAATTTAATACAAATAGTACAAAATGGTACGATGATGCTTTCATAAAGGCAAAAGAAGATAATTATTTTCCATATTATTATGAACAGAATTATAATAATGCGAATAATCCTATAACTCGTGAGGATGTTTTTAGAATAATATATTTTGCTAAAGGGTTAAATAAGTTAGATAGTAAATTATCAGATATTGATTTGTTTAGTGACGTAGATAATGCAGATAAATGGCAGTCAGCACCTATAAATACTCTGGCTTATTTTAGAGTTGTGTCAGGTTATGAAGAAAATGGTAATTATATAGTAAAACCTAAACAAAATATAACAAGAGCAGAATTATGTGCAATATTATCAAGGGCAAATGACTTAAACATAGATAGATTGTTAAAAGAATATTCAGGTGAAGTAATAAATATAAAACCTAAAAATTATGAGGAAAAAGTTCAAGAAGAAAAGGTTGTTGAAAATAATAATTCACAGTATGTACCAATTCAAAGACCTGTAAAAACTAATTTAAGTGGTACAAAGTCTAATCCTGTAGATATATTTGCAGATAATTGGACATTGTTTAATTCTATGAGAGAAGTGATACAGGCAGGTTATGGTGAATATTATGTTAAAGCAGATTTAAATGTATATAATTCTACAACAGTTGAAAATAGAAGTTCTGCAATATTAAGTTTGTATTCAGATGCTATTTATGCGACATTTCCTGTATTTACAGAGGGAAAAGAATTTAATATAAATTATGAGCATATAGGTGGTAATAAGTTTTTAGGAAAGGTTACAATTTCATTTAGGGTAGGTAATGCAGAAACAAAATTTGCTGAATATAATAGATTAGTTAAATATGTTCAAAATGATATACAAATTTTATATAGTAAGGGATTACTTAATAATAATATGACAAATAGACAAAAAGCATTAGCAGTAGCTGAATATATTTCATTGAATATGGAGTATGACCAATCTCTTAATGATAAAGCACATAATCCAATAGGTTTTTATGAGGGTTGGAAGTTAGTGTGTGATGGTTATGCAGGTTTATTTAATGTCTTTATGCAAGAATTAGGATTTGAGAGTTATGTTATATCAGGTAGTGCAGATGGTCCACACGCTTGGAATTTAACAAAATTAGATGGTCAATGGTTAATAAGTGATGTAACTTTTGCTGACCCTGTTTTTTATTATAATAATGTATTAACACAAGAATTTAATAAAGATTATATAGCAAGAACTGCTAGTGATTTACATAAAGTAGATAAAGAAAATAAAGTTAATTATAGAACGGTAGATTCAGCGTACTTAAATCATTTAGGTTTAACACAATATGCAAATTAATTGAAATTAAATTTGTTTTATTATGGTTTTATCTGTAAATTAATTTTAATTGTTAAAAATATGAAAATTTAAAAGATGTGGGAGTAATTTTATTTGAAATCTCAACAAATAATGAATACAAAATATAATTGTTATCCTTTTGTTGAGATTTCAAAGTATTTTATAGTTTATTATAAAAAATAATTAAAAGTTTTTATTTTTGACATATTGACAAATAATATTATAAGTAGTATAATAGAATTGATAATTTTTATGTGGACATAAAAATAAAAATAATAGGGTTTATAAAAGACATAAAAATATAATTTTATATAAGAAAGTATATAAGGAGTGAATCGTGATGGCTACAAAAAAGTATTCTGCAACAATAGGTGCGAAGGTAAAAAGGGCTGAAAGTTTAATTAAAGAATGTCAAGCAGCTTTATTGTTTAGAGATAATTTAGGTTTAATGACAATAAGAGATGTACCAGAGTTAACAGAGAGTACAGTTTCTAATGTTATAAAGTATTGCGAGTATTTTATTGCTAATAAGACCTTTAATGGTTGGATGCCACCTTCAGGTGATTTGGCTAGAGTTTTAAAAAGTGTAGAATTGATATAATGAGGTATTAATATGTGTAATATTAAAGAATTATATAATGAAGTTTTTGATGAAAATGGTAATGTTAAGTTGTGTGGTAGGGAGAAGTGTAAAGAATTGATAATGGCTTGTAATTTAAAGTGGCCTGATATTGATTTTGGTGATTTAACTTCAGGGTTTATGAATATTGAAAAAATCAAATTTTTTGTAAATAATAAAATATGATATATTTGAAAGGTTGGTAGATGATGGTGGTAAAAAATAAATCAAGAAGAACTTTGGAAGAGATAGCTGAAACAGGTTATTGTTCTATTGAAGATTTTATTATTTTAAGAAATATTTTAATAAATGATAGTTTTGTTATAGTAGGAAATAAACAATCAGGTGTACCCTTATTAGTAGCTATGCTTTGTGATGTTTATAGAGAAGAGTTAAAAACTCGAATTTATACTATATTTGAAGAAGATACCTCTTATGATTATAAAATACAAAAATCATTAGGTGATGATGTAGATAGGATATTATTTCAGAATATTACAAATATAAACACATTGTTTGATGCTGAAATGCTTGTAGAAAGAGGGAAGAAAGTTATGGCTATTGTGGACCCTGATAGTGCAGTACCATTAAATTTTAATGGTTTTAAATATGTTATTGAATTAGAAACACATAATAGTGAAATTAATCATAATGCACATATAAAAAGTATTACTAAAATAAATTGAGTATGTATTATAAAGGTTTTGCTGTTATGTAAAACCTTTATTTGTTTGTGATATAAGACTTTAATACTTTGGAGTGATATTTATGAATTTAAACTCAGGTGGTCAAAATGTAATTTTTGGAAATGCTTTTGATGATAATTCATTGTATTTTATGATAGCTACTATTGTACAGAATACAGGTAAGAAGTGGGAAACAGTAGGTTATAAAATATTGAATGTTTATTCAGGAGAGTGTAAGTTATTAGGATATGAAACATTAAAGAGATTAAATTTGAATATAAAAAATTTAATAGTAGATAATAAAGGTGTAAGGACAGTTGGTGGAGTAGATAGTATTAGAAGATATACAAAATTAAATATAGAGGACGGTACAATTGTAGGTTCACCAAGTATTGTTTTATTAGGTAAAACAGATGAAAATGAGTATATTTATGTTTATGATGCTTCAAGAGAGTATGAGTTAATAGAGTGTGAAACCCCAAGTATGTTTAAAAGAAGGTTACATCATATTGCTTCAATGAATGATATTCCAATAGCAAATGCAGCAACAACAGTATTAGGTGGAAGTGGGTATAACACAGATTATAAGATTTCTTCTTTAAAGGAGAATACATATATACAAGATGTTATTTTGAAGAGACCTAAATTTGTTGAAAAATTATTTGTGTTTGATAAAGAGGGTAAACCCTCAAATAAGTGGATTGTAAGAATTGTAAAACCAGGAGAAAGGTTTGGACAAGGGTATAGTTTAGTACATAATAAGAGTGAAGATTGTTTGGTTGAATTTTATGACGCAACACAAGATAAGGATAAATTTCCAATAGGACAATTTGTAACACGTTATTATTATAAAACTTTAATAGAAAAAAATAATACAGGTTTAGCATTAGATACTTCGGTTGATAGTTGGTATATAAATGCTAGAAATATGGAACAAATTAGAAAATGGTTATGTAATGTAGATTTAAGAACAAAAAAAGTCTATTAAGGTGGGAATATAAATGATAGTGTGTGAAAAATGTAAGTCAGAAAATCCAGATAGAAATTATTATTGTCGTTGGTGTGGGGAAGTAATAAAAGAAAGAGTAGAAGATGGTGCAGTAAGAAAACCCTTGAATGATAGATTTAATTATTTGTTAGATTTGGAAATAATAGATGAAAAGAGTGAAGATAAGGATGTGTATGCACCTTATCGTTGTAAAGTAAAAAAATAGATGGTTGGTGATTTAAATTTGAAAAATAAATTATTGGTTATATATGATAAAATTTTAAAGTATTTTAAGCAATATAAAAAGAATAGAATATTAAAAATAAAATGTATTATTTGCGTGTTTGTATCAATTTTGTTTATAGTAGCAACTTATTGTAGTTCATTTATGTTAACTGATAAATTATCTGAAACTGAATATACAGAGATATCAGAGTTGTATAATGAAATGCAGAGGATAACAGAAATAAGAAATAAAGAGTATGTCATAAATGATTTGAAGAAGATTGATAGAGAAAAGGTTTATCATAATTTAAGACAGGATAGTATTCAATATGCTATGATAGTTTCTCGAAATGCTTTTAATTTTTATAAAGAGGGTAGAAAAGCAGATGAGGTTAGAGATTATATTATTAGATGTGACTTAACATTTGAAAATATAGAGGGATTAAAAGCACCAGAAGATGTTTTTTATTATTCAAAGATGTTTTTTCAAGAAGATAATACAGATTTAAATAGACTTGCTACTTATAGTTCAGATATTTCAAAAATAGTGGAATCAGAACAAAAAATATTAGATAAGATAGGTTATTTAAATGGTGTAAAGACTTTTTTTGTAATTATGTTGTATCTATTAGTTTTATTTGGTATATTTAAAAGTAAAGTTATTGGAAAGGTGATTAATAATATATGATTTATATTACTGGTGATACTCACGCTCGATTTGAAAGAGTTGAATTATTTTGTAAAGAGAATAATACAAGTAAAGATGATATTTTAATAATATTGGGTGATGCAGGACTTAATTATTATTGTAATAAAAAGGATAGTAAATTAAAAGAATATGTTTCTTCATTACCTATAACTATTTTTTCAATTCATGGAAATCACGAAGAAAGACCTTTTAATATAGATAGTTATAAATTGGTTGATTTCTGTGGTGGAAAAGTATGGATAGAAGATGAGTTTCCTAATCTTTTATTTGCAAAAGATGGAGAAGTGTATGATTTTAATGGTGTTTCTACATTAGTTATAGGTGGGGCATATAGTGTAGATAAGTTTTACAGACAAATGATGGGTTATATGTGGTTTAAGGATGAACAACCTAATGAAGAAATAAAAAAAGAAGTTGAAGACAAATTAGAAAATATAGGTTGGAAAGTAGATTGTGTATTGACTCATACAACACCATTGAAATATGAACCTAAAGAATGGTTCTTAAAAACAGTTATACAATCGACAGTAGATAAAACAACAGAAAAATGGTTAGATAGACTAGAAGATAGATTGGATTATAAGAAATGGTATTGTGGTCATTATCATGGTGAAAAGAAAATAGATAAATTAGAATTTATGTATGGTACTACACATATATTTGGTTTATAAAATAAAGCCTTATGTTTTCATAAGGCTTTTAATTTTTATTGTTGTGTATATTGACAAAAATTTAAATTTATAGTATAATATATTGAGAATAATAGAAAGTTGGTGAGTATGTGTTTAGTTCAAATCAAAGATTAAATATAACAGGTGAATGTAGTAATATAAAGAATATTTTAAATGTAATTAGAATGTTAATGGAAGGTTATGAATTTAAGCCTCATTATTATTATTATGATAAATTAGGTTATTTGCATTTAAAGTCTTATGTGCCTGAATCAGAACAAAAAGAAGTGAAGGAATTGTGTGAAGAGGATTTAAATGTAAATTATATTGTAAAATTTATAGAATTATATTTTGAAAGTTCTAAATTCAATAGTGGATTAAATGAAACTTTTAAAGATTTAGGTGACGGTGGTAATTATAAGGGTTGGGAAATTATTATAGATAATAATGGTATAGGCAAAGAAATTATAATTAAACCATTTTGGGCGTTTTATCATAAATAAAAGAATAGGTAGGTATAGATATGTTAAAAGTAAAATTAGTTCATGATTATACAAAGTATAATGAAAAGTTAGAAAAAGGTATAGAGGGTATAGCATTAGAAACACCTGAAATACAAAGTGAGAGAAGTCCAGAAGATAATTTTGTAAAGGTAAAATTTGAGGGTATTACAGAAGTAGATGTTCTTTGGCGTGGTCTTGAAATAATTGATGAGGATTATTTATCAAAGAAGCAGGCAGAGAAAGACGCTTATTATGAAAGTGTTAAATGTGCTATTAATATTGTAAATACAATAGGACCAAAAGGTGGTTTTAAGAAATTAGAATTTGATTGTGTAGATGGTGGAGAACTTCATACTGTAATAGAAGATAAAGAGCAGGGTGAGGAACATATTGAATACTTTAAGAAATTTGGTTTAGATATTAAGGTTATTCAATTAGAGAAAAAAGAGCCTGTTAAAAAGAATAAGAAATAAAAGTATCAATGTCATCTAAAAAAAACTTGACAAATAAGCGATATTGTGTTATAATAACTTTACAGATATAAAAGTGTGTAAAGTTGTATGCACTTTCATATATTATTAAGATTCAAAAAAATAATTATATAGGAGGCTTGTTATGGCGTCAAGTAGTACAAATAAGAGAAGTGCAAAGGCAGCTGATAGTAAACAGGAATTGATTTGGCCTGGACTTAGAAGATGTCTTGAATGTGGAATGCCATTTGCTACTGATACTGTTACAGTTAAAGAAATGGTAAATGGAAAATTAAAAGATATGACATATGCTCATGAGAAAGGATTACACTCTACATATCATGGATATTATCGTAAAATGAAACTTTGTTATGGTGAGTCTAATGTATTATCTTTTGAGACACTTCGAGAATATGACAGTAAAATGTTAGAACATTTAAGTGGTATAAAAGAATATTGTCTTGATAATTTTGCGGTTGATATTAATTCCATTGTGGATAATGTGATGTCAACAGTTGATGAGATAGATGAGTGGTATATATCCACAGAGTCAGTAAAGGCAAGGGAAAAATCTATTGTTGATTCTATTCTTAAAATAAGAGAAGTATATAATAGTATAAATTCTTTTGATACTATGGATGATTTCTTTAAATTTACAAATGGTATATGTGGTGATTATATTGCATTGTTGACTTATGCAGATAATTTTACTAATGCAGAAGTTATGAAAATGATTTCAGATTATAAAGATATTCCTGTATTTTATCCTACTTTTGATATTCAAAAACAGAAGAAATATATTGAGGATTTAGGACAGACTTCCTCTATAAAAGGAAAGGTAGATGGAATACTTGATATTTTCTTTAAAGTTGAGTTTACAAAAAGTTTAAGATTATGGGATTATTCTAAACCACATCCTAGATTTGAAGATTATAAAGTTCTTCTTTGGAACACTCCAAAATTTCAAAAATTTATTCGTCAGTTTATGACTGAAGCACAATATGAAGAGTACATAGAAAATAATAGGGCAAATAGACAGTTAGTAGATTATAAATTTGTAGAGGCACCTTATTATTTTGGTAGAGTGAAAAGTTCACAGGCTTTGATAGATGCAGGTGAAGATGCAGAAAAAATTTCTTCTCTTATTGATATTAGTTATATGGATAAACTTGTTGAAGAGGGAGAAATTAAGGGAGACGAAAAAGAAGTTGAACTTACTGATGAAGAACTAAAAGAATATGAAAATCAAGTAAAAGCAATGGAAGGACTTGGAAAAGTTATAAATAGTTAATTATAAATGTGCTGTGGCTATTAGTAATAGAGTAGCTAACTATGAAAGTAGAGGTTGCAGTTCAATTCGTAATTTGGGATATGCACAAACTCAAACCTCTGTGCAGTTGGTTCGAATCCAATGTAAAAACGGTTGAACCTGTCGTAAGGGTGGGTTGCGATACACATTTATTTTTATAAATATTATTACCTTTTAATACAGTTGTTACTACTGTAAAAAGTAACTGGTGGGGAAAATAAAATTTTTATTAAAAGGAGTTAGTTTTATGAGAAAATTAGCAAGTATTCAAGAAATTATTAGTTTTGAGGCAATTCCTGATGCAGATAGAATAGAATTGGCTCGTGTTATGGGTTGGTCTGCAGTTGTTAAAAAGGATGAATTTAATGTAGGTGATAAAGTTGTTTACTTTGAAGTAGATAGTTATTTACCTATGGAAGAAAAATATGAATTTTTAGCAAAGAGCAGTTATCGTAAGAATGAATATTTAGGTGAGGGTTATAGAATTAAAACTCAAAGACTTCGTGGTTGTTTATCACAGGGTTTAATTATGCCTTTATCTATTGATTCTCGTTTAGAAGATTTAGAAGTAGGTACTGATGTAACTGAATTGTTAGGTGTTAGAAAATGGGAATTACCTGAAATTCAGGGTGGTGGTGGAGTGTCTATTGGTGATAAACCTTTTGGTATTCCAACTACTGATGAACTTCGTGTTCAGTCTTATGATAGTTTAAGAACAAATCTTCTTGGTAAACCATATTACATCACAACAAAAATGGATGGTACAAGTATGACTGTCTATAATAAAAATGGTGAAAATGGTGTATGTGGAAGAAATGATAACTTTAAGGATACTGTGGATAACAAATATTGGTCTGTTGCTAAATCTTATGGTTTACCACAGAAATTGGTAGATATGGGATTGAATATAGCAATTCAAGGTGAGTTTTGTGGTCATGGTATTCAAAAGAATAGACTTCGTTTGATGCAGCCAAAATTCTATGTATTTGATATTGTAAATTTAGATACTAATGAGTATATGAATTTTAATGACCTTAAAAAATATGTAGAGATGTTAGGTTTGGATATGGTACCTATTGAAGAAGTAGGAGAAAACTTCAATTATACTTTGGAAGAGTTGCTTGTAAAGGCACAAGGTAAATATGAAAGTGGTCTTGATAAAGAGGGTATTGTAGTAAGACCTACAGAAATAGGTAGAGATAATTTAGTACAAAGAAGATTATCTTTTAAGGTATTAAATAATGATTTCTTGTTAAAAGAAGCAAAAGATTAAATAAGTATAAAAAGTTGAGATAAAAAATCTCAACTTTTTTGAAAAAAAATTAAACATACCTCTTGACATTATAATTTTTGAGTAGTATAATTTAGTCATAAGGTTGTTAATGCAGTCTTTTAATCAAAATATTATAATTTCAAAAAGTTAAAAAAAGTTTTGCATAGGTGTTGACAAAATCAATATTTTGAAGTATAATATAAACATAACATAATTATTTTTGAAAAAAGTTAAAAAAAGTTTTGCATAGGTGTTGACAAATCAATAATAAATATGTTATAATAAGTATAATCCTTGAAAGAATAAGGTTGAAAATGCAAAATCAAAAAAAATATTGAAAAAATAAAAAAAAGTTTTGCATAGGTGTTGACAAACATTAAAAAATGTAGTATAATATAGATACTGACATTTGAAATGTTAGTACAAATATTAAATTTTTATTGATAATTTCAACGAAAGTTGTTATTATACATTCTAAAAGGTAACAGTATAGTTACTGAAAAAAAATATTTTATAAGGGAGGAAACTCGACAATGAAAAAGACAGATATGATTAATGTAGTTGCTGCTGAAGCAGGTATTACAAAGAAGGATGCTGCTAAGGCTATCGATGCAGTTTTTGGTGCTATCACATCAGAACTTGCTGCAGGTAACAAAGTAGGTATCACAGGTTTTGGTTCTTTCGAAGCTAAGGCTCGTGAAGCAAGACAGGGTAGAAATCCTCAGACAGGTGATGCTATTACTATTCCTGCTCATACTGCTGTAACATTTAAGGCTGGTAAAGGTCTTAAAGATTGCGTAAACGACTAATACATAGTATTATAAGTTTAGTAATTAGTAGGTAGTTAAGAGGGTGTGAGTAGTAATTACTGCTGTGAAGTAGGGATTATCGCTCACACTCTTTTTATGTCTTCTTTTAGTAATTTTTATAATGCAGGTATAGTTTAGGGGTAAAATGAATCCTTGCCAAGGATTAGTCGGGAGTTCAAGTCTCCCTACTTGCTTTCAATCGCGTGGATGCTAAGAGTAGGTAAGAGAATGGTTAGTACTGACCAAAGGTTCGAGTCCTTCTGATTGAAATTGAGTGTATCTGGTTGATGAGTAGCCTACTCCGAAAGTGTAATAATAAGTACTTATTATAGGTTCGATTCCTACACACACTCTTTTATGCAGATGTAGTTTAGTGGTAGAATGTTCGCTTCCCAAGCCAAAGGTGCGAGTTCAATTCTCGTCATCTGCTTACAACAGAAAAACACATACAGCAATAATTTGGTATAGTCTGTTAAACTATGAATCAAGTGTTTTGAGTTGTTTATAAAATATTTAGTTTTGGGGGAAAGTGTAATGACTATAACAATTAGTTTAGTTGATTTATTAGCAATTTTAGGTTGTATTTTGTTAGTTGCTCTTATTGTTCTTGTATGTAATTTAGTTAAGACAGTTAAAGGTATTAATCAAATTATTGAGAAGAATGAGCCACATATCACAAATACATTGTCAAATGTTGATAAAATGGGAACTGATACAAAAGATATTTATACAGGTATTACTGAAAAGATATTGAAATTTGTGTCAAATAGAAAAGAGAAAAAAAGCAAAGAAATCTATTTTAGATAAAGAATAATATGGTAGGTATAGCTCAACTGGCAGAGCGCAAGATTGTGGCTCTTGTGGTTATGGGTTCAAGTCCCATTACTTACCCTTTATATTTTCTTTATTGGTAGGTAATGGTAAAATGAAATCTATAAAAGAGGTTGAGTATGAAAGATTGTAAAGTTTATAGATATGAATTTGTAAAAGATGACTTTAGAATTGGTATATTAACAGGGTTGGATTATCATTTTACTATAGATGAAATATGTGAAGTTTGTGGTATTTTTGAAATGTCATTAAAGTGTCCACCTATTGATATGCGTAATTCTAAGTCTTTTTTTACTGATAAAGGTAATAGAAAATTTAGAAAAGGTATAAGAAAGATAAAAGATATTGCTGAATCAAAAGGTATTAATGTTGAGTGTGTTGTAAAAGATATGTCAGAATTAAAAGATATTTTATATTCAGACAATTATCAGATTATTGTAAATAACCCTATGTAGCTTAGTTGGCTAAAGCATTCGGTTCATACCCGAAAGACCAGTGGTTCAAGTCCACTCATAGGGATAATTAAAACATTAAAGGTGGTGTTTCTTTTGTTGAATAGAGTAACTTTTACAGGTGTAGATGATAGAACAAATGTAAATGATTTAGTAGATTTAACAAAGAGATTCCCATTTGTAGAATTTGGTGTTTTAATTTCAAAAGGTAATACTAATAGAAGTGTTGTTAATAGATATCCAAATGCAACAATATTTAAGAAATTGAAAAATAAAGGACTTAATTTAAGTTGTCATCTATGTGGTAGTGTAGCCAGAAATATTGTTAAAAAAGATGATTGGAATGAATTTTTTGATTTATTAAGTAAGGATTATGAAATATTTAATCGTTTTCAGTTAAATGTATCAGGTGTGAAAGGTTTTTCAAGTGATATTCATTTTATTGAAGATAAAGAGTTTATAATTCAGTTAAAAGAGGATTTGTCTTTGTATAATACATATAAAGATTTACCAAATGTTTATGGATTTCAAGATAATTCAGGTGGAGTAGGTAGGTTTGAAGATAATTGGCTTGATTCTGATAGATATTTTGGATATGCAGGTGGATTAAATATTGATAATGTAGAATCTGTAATAAAAGATTTGTATATAGTAAATAATGCAGATTTTTGGATTGATATGGAAACTTCTGTCAGAACTTATGATTGGTTTGATACAAAGAAATGTTTTGAAATATTAAATATTTGTGAGAAGTATGTTAATAAAAATATTTTATAAAAAGTTAAAAAATTTCTTGACAAACTAATAAAGTTGTGTTATAATGTTTATAGTTAAATAACTGCTTGGTGGTAAAAGTACGATGTTGAGGACTTATAAGTAATTATAAGAGTAATCCATAAACGATAAATTAGCCATGACACTTAGTTGGCGCCTATAAGGACTAAATAGTATGGTTTAGCGAGGTGTTGTTCTACTTGGAGAATCGGGAGGGTAGAAGCAGTTTAATATAACGGGGTGTAGCGCAGTTTGGTAGCGCACGTGCTTTGGGAGCATGGGGCCGCAGGTTCGAGTCCTGTCACCCCGATTCACTCTATTAAAGAGTAAAAAAATAAAAGAAAAAGAAAGTTGAGAATTTAAATTATGAGTAGGGATGTTGGTACTAATCTTTTGATTAAATAGGTTCAATTCCTATTATCCTATTTTTATCGAAGTGTAGCTCAGTTGGTTAGAGTATCGTGCTGATAACGCGAGGGTCAAAGGTTCGATTCCTTTCACTTCGACTTGTAGGGTAGCTCCTTACTGATGTGAGAGTGGCAGAGTCCTCACAAAGAATAAAAATGGTTGTAAAAAGATAATAGGTTGTATTGGTCGCGAACAATACATCTAGCGAATATTCAAAAGTGATGAATATTTAGACACTATTATATAATTATATGACAATTGCATTCTTAAAAAATTCATAAGACGAGAAGTTACAGTCGTTGATAACTTGTCAATTCTATGTTTAATGATAAATAGCAGAAGTGTTAAAGGTTGTTAAATAATAGGTAATATTCTTGTAGTAGTGTAGCTCAGTTTGGTAGAGCAGATGTGCAACCATCGTGTCGTAGGTTCAATTCCTATCATTACATTTCTTATGAAGTTTTTTGAAAACTCAATGTGGAAGTGGAGTTATTTGTATGAATAACTTTTAGGCTTGGGTAGTTACAAGAGTAATAAATAAGTAGAATAAACCAGGCACAAGGTAAGTGTAAATCCATACTTTATAGTTTAGTGGTTAAAACGCCCATAATAGAGGGTGACATAGGTTCGAATCCTATTGAAGTATTTATATGTTGGTATAGGAGAAAGGCACATCGGCAGCCTCTTCATTGAAAGCTTGCAGGTCATAGAACCTTGATTAGTTCAAGTCTAATCTACCAACACCATTTGCTGTAGCGGAAAAATGATTTCATCATATATAATGGTATATATAACAAAAAGACTTGAAATCTTTTAAGATAAATAATCATTTTTAATAATCACAGCAATTTATATGCGGGTATAGCTCAGCTGGGAGAGCATCTGCCTTACAAGCAGGAGGTCATAGGTTCAAGTCCTATTGTCCGCAGACATATTCTTATAAGGATTTAGACCTTATATGGATGTTACTTTGCTAACTTAAAGTAGGTTATAGGCGGATAACCTTTAATGTTAATATACAATCCACCCATCCAGAGTGTAAGATAATGCAGTTAGCAGCAAAAAGGCTTTGACACTCATTTATTTGGGCCTATAACTCAGTTGGGAGAGTGCTACCCTTGCAAGGTAGAAGTCGAGGGTTCAAGTCCCTCTAGGTCCATTTATGCAGGTGTAGTGTAAAGGCTAACACGCTAGCCTTCCAAGCTGGAGATACGGGTTCGATTCCCGTTACTTGCTTTTGTTAAAATAAAATTAAAAATATCTTTTGTATCTGTTGACAAAAATACAAAAATATGGTATAATTATTTAACAAAATAAAATTGACACGAAGCATTTTATGCTTTATATACAAATCATTTGGGAGTTCATTTAGTAGAAACCTTTGGTTTATAAGGACAATGAACATTTATACAGTGGAGGGGACTGTATAATTTAATATGCGGGGTTGGTCGAGTGGTCAAAGACGGTCCATGCTCAGAATGGTTAATTCGCTTTATAGCATACAGACGCAGGTTCGAATCCTGCACTCTGCATAATGTAGTTTACTACATTTGAAAGACAATTTCACGATAAGTCGTGCATATTGGATTATGAAAGAAATTTCATAAGCAAGGCAAGTGTTGAACTTGTACGGAAAATTTGAAACAGATATTGCTTTGGATTTTCCTATATGCTGGTGTAGCTCAATTGGCAGAGCAGCTGATTTGTAATCAGCAGGTTGCGGGTTCGAGTCCCATCACCAGCTTCGAAGTTCTGTTGTGGAACAAACTGTACCTACAAGATATTCGAGTTATCTCATAGCCTTTTTGAGGGTAGGGGAGTAACGTAAGTGAAACTTAAAGAGGATTAAAGAATATTATTAAAGTTCAATAAGGACAAACTGTAGTATAGGGTACTATATAAATGTTCGAGTTATCGTATAACCAAATGTGGTGATTGTGGAGATGAAGATGCTCCTAGGCGGTTTAGAGAACATTTTTATGCGGGTGTAGCTCAATTGGTAGAGTGCCACCTTGCCAAGGTGGATGTTGCGGGTTCGAGCCCCGTCACCCGCTTAAATAGTTTTAAACTATTTAAGTGTATTAGTCTGAAAAAGACAATCTCAATATAAATTGAGGGTTGTTATGAGGTTGTAACAGCAAGAAGCATTAAATGGAGACTGAACCTTGAGGGGTAAAGTGAGTACCTGAAGTACAAAGGATAAAATACATCACTCCCTATTATATGTTGATTAATAAGGATAGGGGATAGCAGGTTGAATGCCTTATAACTTTTATTTTTATCAGAGGTGTAAATTATGTCTGAAACTGTTATGGAAAGTATTGAAAGATTAAAAAGAGAATTGGAAGAAAATCGTAAGGTGTTACTTCCAAAATTAAAGGCAGGATTTACTGCAAGAGTTACTTTAAAAGAAGAAGATTTAGGTTGTATTGCCGTTCAGGATTTATATAAAAAGCAAGGATATGTAGATATTTATATGAAAGGCAAGAATTTTTATATAGATGATACAGAAGAAAATGAAAATATTCTTTGTGTAGATGATGAAAAGTATATTGATATGATAGTTTCAAAGGTTAGAAGTTTTACACTTTTAGATAAAGAGACAGAGGAAATGATTGAAACAGTTTTTTTAAGAGGTGTTTGTAAAAACTATATGTGTGGTAGTCAGCGTTGTGACGGAGGTCATGAATGGATAGAGGGTTGCCAATTATATAGGGAATTTAAGGAGACTGTTGAGAATAAAATGGCAGAATTATTAGATAGGTAGGTTGTCTATGAATAAGTATAAATTAGGTAATATTATAAAAAAAGATTTACTTAAAAGTTTTGATAATTCTGAAATAAGTAAAAAAAAGTTTTCTTTTGCATATTTGAATGAGTTGTGTAACACTTATCCTATTGCAGAGTTTGTATTTGACCATTATTGCTGTTATGGTGAAGATACTTGTTGTTGGCAAGATGAAGAAAGATGCTGGATGAGTGGTCCAAAAACTACTGCAAAAAGTATAAATAGAAGAATTTATAAGGCTTTGAAAAGGACTTTGAAACACGATTCTAAATATGATATTTGTAAAAGAAATGTCTTTGTTGCAGAGGATAAGAAATGTGTTGTTTTTAGTATTCCTTTAAGGGATATTTGTAAAGAAGATATAGTTCTTGTTTTTGATAAAACTTGTTCCATTGAGGAATATGGTAGATAAAATTTTGGTTGAGAGTCTATATGACTTAAAGTAAATCCTATTTTTATCCAAGCACTCAAATGGTCTTATAATCACGATTACTTATGTATGGAGGGTTATGTAGATTAAAGCTAAAGCATTTGTAGAAGAGGATATGACAAGGTTGCTTGTAAAACTTTCAAGGGGGAACTCCTAATATGTTTTGTTAGGTTTAAGGGGTATTGGTGCTGTACTCTCGCTCTGGTAGTAAAGTTTCCAAATTTATTAAAACGTGAGGTCGTTGCTCACGTAGGTAGTGTAGTGCCTAGGTAGTGAAAGGCGAGTAAACAAAGGTGTAGATGCATCTACATTTGGTAACTCTTTGAAGGAGATTGACCACTCCTTACTGTAAGAGAGGACTTACAGGGAATAAAGAGAACGTACAGGTTCGTGTAAGAACGTATAATCATAGTCAATGGGGGTTTAAGCCTTAATGCCCTCCAAACTACACTTAAAGGCA
>JAEIGA010000778.1_pt1 | contig 47491 bp, 86 predicted proteins | sample 9270691 | NCBI WGS metagenome assembly JAEIGA01 (sample SAMN17057246, study PRJNA624740) | gut metagenome | biome: biome; isolation source: fecal sample | host: Bos grunniens | place: China: Xizang | collected 2019
AAAAAAAAAAAAAAAAAAAAAAAAAAAAAAAAAAAAATCCCAACCAAATAGAAAGAAATACGGAGTTTGTATGTATAATGCGCATTGGTTGGGAAATCGAATAAGTAGAGAGTTAATAAGTATTATAAAAATTATTTTTCATCCATATCCTTTAAAATGAAGTACAATCTAGCTCCAGCGTTGAAAAATACTTGTGCAGCGTGTAAAAGACCTGTTTCTTCATCATAAACTTCATCTTCTCTTAATAAATGCCTAATCATAGCATTAGTGAAGCGTTCTTTACCGTTTTCGACTTGTTTCCAATTACCTAAACCATAAGTTTTTGTACCATGCTCGAAAACTTTACACAATTCCAACAGTTGTGTTTTATAGTCTATGATCATATCACCAATTAGCGGTTTACCGTTGTCGTGTTTAACACCTTCTTTAATCAACGCAACGTTCTCTGGTAATTTAGGTGTTTCTGGCATAGCTTGATATTTATTGAGATTTTCACGAAAATCATTATCAAATAATCCGTTATTTTGTGCTCCCGCTGTTGTCATCTTTATCCTCCAATAACTTCTTAATACCGTCAAATATCATAACGCTCGTACAATCAAAAAATGCTTTACTAACGTATTGACCATTAAAACCGTTCAAATGTCTTGGACAGTCTGTGTTTTTACAATATTCACTTCTAGCACAATATGTGTTATCAGTCATAGTTTCGTTTAACCTCTATATTCTCGCTTTCAAGGATTTTTTCTATTAATTCTACTTTATGTCTAAGAATTGTTTTTTCACTTATTTTAGTTATATGTGGTATTAAATTGTAATAATGCTTATGAAGTAGTTTCAATTTATTTATAACTCTTTCGTAAGCTTCATTCACATTACAATCCCATTCATATCATACAACGTATCTTCCAAATTACGATAATCGCTTAACAATCTATCATAATCATCCGCTTTTAATTTGTGAACAAAATAACAATCAAAGTTGCAAATTTTATCAAAAGCACAATGATTTTGTTTTATGTTATCTTCGTAATACTCACAGTTTCTAAAGTTCATCTACGGTTTCACACTTTCTACCACAGTCTTCACATTTATAAATTGAAAAAGATGTTTTAACACCATTAACAATTCGGTTCACAGTTTTGACAAATTTATAATTACAACTGTGGTTTTCAACTTTTTCCATATTCCACGCTAAGCTTTTACGTTTAGCATTACCAAAAGCATTCTTAGAGTATCTAACATAACCGTTTTTGTATGTTATTTTATACATCGGTGTATCATCGAATTTTAACATTTGCCTGTACTCCCAAAACCGCCACCACGATCACCAAGTTTAAATTCATCATCATCTGGAACGATAGTTAAATTAACTTTCGGTCTTGGAATAATCATAAATTGAGCAATTCTTTGACCATCTTCAAGAATTTGAGATTTATCACCAAAGTTATGTATCACAAGTTTAATTTCATCACGATAACCACTGTCTATGATTCCAGTAGAATTAGCCAACGCACAATTCAACTTACAACCTGTTGACGAGCGCGGAAAAACTAACATTACGTGATCTTCTGGAATAGCGACTTTCACACCAGTTCTAAATGTTTTTATTTGATTTGGAAGTAACACATATCCAGAATTACCAGACACTTTAATTTTTAAATCCATACACGCATCTGTTTCATTTGCGTAAGTTGGTAAATATTTATCATCACCACATACAATTTTTAAATCTATCACTATAAACTCCTTCTATTAATTCGAACAAATAACAACCCATAAAAGAATAGCCCACACAGCACAACTAACATCACCGTATTTTTCAAAACGATACATTAGTACACCAAATGCAATAAACGCTAAAACAATCACTAATAATTTAACAAGTTTAAGCCAATCCATTTTCTCTTTCTCCTATTTAACTATGTAACACCATTTTATCAAGCTCTAAGCTTTTCTGTACGTCTATAACACGTTGGTTCGTACTTCCAGCCCATTGATAATTTATATCTGCTAATTCTTCTACGAATCTTCCATCAACGAGAACGTCTATGTATTGCATAACTTCTAAGTCCTTAACCTGTTCCCAAGTGTAACCTGTATAGAGCCAGATTGTTTTGTTTGGGAACGTAGTTTTGAAATCTTTACAAAGTGTTGTGATTTCATGCCTGTTACTCGGATATAACGGATCGCCACCAGATAAAGTTAACCCATCACAATGTTCTTCCATCGCTGCTCCAGCTATTTCTACACCAGCTTCCACATCAAATGGTATACCGCTGTTTGGGTCGTGTGTTTCTGGATTTTGACAGTTCTTACAGTGGTGGTTGCAGCCAGCCACCCAAAGAACCACTCTTAAACCGTCACCATTTAACATTGAATCAACTTCTATATCATGATAGTTCATCTCATTAGTTCCCTCAAAGTATTAGCCATCTGAACATCAAAGTCTTGATTTCTATAATTTTCTTCCCAAAGCATTAAAACGAAAGCTAAATAACTTAAAATTTTATACGCTTCTCTTAGTCGAGTATCTACGAACATTTCTTTAATTATTTTAGGTAAAATATCTCTCAACACATCATTATCTATACATTTATCTTTAGGTAACTGTTTCTCAAAACTTTTAAACGTAAATTTACTTGGGTAATTTTTGAGATAGTCCAAAATCTCATCCGATAATTCTTGTAAATCTGAATACGTGAAATCCAACGTATGGTTTGGGTCTTTAGTGTATTTATCCACATGTCGTTTACAGTCTTCGTAAGTTTTTTCAAACAGATAAATTTTATTATAAATCGTTTTAAAGTCTCGACTTTCAATGATATCTCGACATTTACCGATGTTGGATAGTAAATTAGTAACGTTCTTCACGATCACCATCCAATCCAGCCATGTGTTCTTCTACATGATACATATACTTACAAAACTCATTTTCTTCTTCTGTCATTTCGTCAAATGGTTTTTTCATAAGTTCGTAATATCTGTTCCAATCAATTCTAAACATTTTAAAACTCTCTCTTTCTTAAAGAAAAATCAACTAAAAGCTCGTGTTATAGGTATTTTTGATTATATGTTTATCAAGGATAATTGGATTAGGATTTAGTAACAAACTAAGTTAGAGGAAGTCTTTTAGTTGATTTACATAATTATTTTAGTGGTATATTTTTACTTTTTCAATATTTTGTTAATTAATGTTAAAGTGGGTTTTTCTACAAACATCCACCGCAGCAACCCCAAGGGATTTCTCGGTTTATAACGTCCAGTAAGTCATCTTTTAGTTCTTTTGGGAAATTTTCTGGAAAATCACAATCATCTATAGACCATTTGCCATGTGTAACCGTTTCGTTCCAATCAGCATCAAAAGAAACGCTTCCACCACTGGATAGAACATATGCACCAAAGTCATAATACTCATCATCAACCCAAACTTCTAAGCGACCACTACACAAGTTTGGAAATTCACCGTTATATTTAATTTTTATTTCTTTCATATCACTCTCTTTCTATTTTTAACACACCGTTTTATGTAGTGTATCTACATGGGTACGGTGTAAACCCTTCGGGTGAACCGCGTACGCACCTCAGATTTTATCTCGTATAAATTCTTACCGATTTACCTTCAACAGTTGTAACTTTAGATGTTACGTTGTAGAAACTTCTCACACTTAAACCAAATGCTTGTTTTGATAGCGGTTTAGCGTTCTGCTGCTTGCAAAAATCAACGTACATATCATAAGTTAGTGCTACGTAATGATTTTGCATATCTGGAATAGTTTCAAAGAAATCCAACGTTATTTTATCTATGTTGTTCACCGTTTTCTCGTGTAAAACTTCTCGGATCAGTTCTTTAATTCTATTTTCTTCTTGTGGTGTGAACATTATAAATAAACCTCTCTATATTTAGTGTTATTGTTGTGTAATAAATAATCTACATAAAACATTTCTCGTTGACCTTTTAAAGTTTTCAGATGAACATACATAAATCCATCTTTATCTGGTCGCGGTAATATTAATCTACCTTTTGTTTTACATTGGTTTTTCTTAGCAATCATAATAAAACCGCGCTCATTGATGAGATATTTATCTAACTCAAACAAACCTTCGATTTTTAACGGAACAAATCCGTATTGATCAACAACTTCTTCAAACATAGTACCTCCTTATATTGTACTGATCCTTTGTCTATTTTTCTAAAAAACCTACCAGCCAGCAAAGGAAACTGGATTTCGAGTCTAGATTCTCTAGGTAGGTTTAATTGGTAATACTTTAAATAAGATACTTTTCATTATAGTAAGATGATTAATTACAGTCAATACATTGTTAAGTAATGTAAAATTAACTTCAAAACACAAACTATCACTGAAATTACAGATAAAATTACAGTTGAAACCCTTGTGGGATAAGGAAAATTACGAAATTGCGAATATTACGCAATCTAAAGCGGAAACGAGAAAATACTACAATACTACAATACTGTATTTATGTATTATTGTATTTTCTCATTTCCCAAAGAAATAAAAAAAATGCGTAACAACCGTAGCTTTTAAGCTATAACTGAGTTTGAGGTGTGTGAATCTGTCGTAGCTGCTACGCATTTATCTGTAGTTTTTGATTTTTTAAGGCTACATTTAGTCGTAAATATGTAGTGCTTTGTTTTTGAGAGATGAGTTGGTTGTAAGCTACAATGCTACGTTTTTATGTAGTTTTTAAGGGGGGTTTTCGGATCGGGTGAAAAATTTTGATGGTGGCATCACGTTTTCAAAATCTCTGCGGGTAGTGGGGGGTATTGGTCTATTAATATAGATTTACTCATTAAAATATATTTATTAAATAGTTTACAAACATTATTAAATCAAGGCTTTGGCTTATTATTTGTGTATTACAAGTGTATTTTACATCTAATCGATAGGTATTGATAACGTTTATTATGTAACTTAGGGCTTTAAATGGGCTTGGATATGGTTTAAGTATTCATAGATTTTTTAAGACGTATCAAAAAGGCGGACTATACAAACACAAATATATACAAATTATATCACGCCAGTATATACACCCATATATACTCCGTATATCATCCAGTATATATCATAGTATATATCATAGTATATACACCTTGATATATTAATATTTACTTTAAATAAGCAGTTAATATATCAACATATTAAATATTATATTTATTATATGTTTGCAAATTAAGTCACTAATATATAAAAATCCACGCTATGACAAACAAACACTCAATGGTTACATTTAATTGTAACAAATTGTAAAAATCCTCCATATATATGATGAAGTGATGACAATTTTTTGCTAACATAGGGTATATAAAAGATAGGAGCTACAAAAAAATGAAATTAAGTAAAATTATAGACAGTGCAAACACAAAAAACAATTTTCAAGAAGCTTGTTATTTTATTTATGAAACAATCATCAATCAATATGGATGGGATAAAGCGCAAGCAATCTTTGAAACAATAGAACAAAAATATGATATTAAATTAGAATATTAAACAAATAGAAAGGACAAAAAGAAAAATGCAAGCAATTAAATTAATAATCTTATTAATAGCACTAGCAGCACTTACAATCGCACTAATTAAAGACATTAAAAACACTCCCATAAACTCCCCCCAACAATTAGCGATAATTAAACTAATACAAAAATAAATCCCCCTCCCCATTAAAAAATAAATCAAAAAATAAGAGTTAATAAAAAATATATGAAAGGATAATAAAATTATGACAAACTTAACACAATTACAACAAGCAGTTATTGAGCAATTAGGCTATGAAACATTAGACCAAGAAAGCGCAAGCCAACTAAAGAACATTTTAAACTATGGCATTGATGGCGGTTACACTGGTTTTATTTACTATAATGAAACTTGTAAATTTTTTGACGATAACAAAGCGTTAATTATGGAACAATTACTAGATGATAGATGTTCTATTGGTTATAGTTCAATAACCGAAATGCTATCAAGTTTTAAATGCTTCAAAGGTTTAGACACTTGGAACATAGAAAGATTTTTAATTGATACCGAAGACGAAGACAACGAAGACCAAACAACATTAAAAAACGGCTTAGCTTGGTATGCTGCCGAAACTGTAGCTTTTCAACTTGAAGAAGAAATAGAAAATATTTTAAATGATGAAGAATAGGAGAAAATAACAATGAAATACAATAAAAAAATATTAGCTAGTAAAGATGTATTTTACAATAACAAATATATTGAAGTTTTAGTTTTAGATGATGGAGATTATTACAACATACATATTATTGATGAAAACTTCAAAGATGAAGAACTAAACACTTTAAAATTACAAGAGCCTAAAGATTGTGTAACACTTGAAGAAATAAGCAATCCAGTAAAGCTAGAATGTTATGCGCTAGAGCATATATTATGGGATAAATTTTACGGCTTTAATGGTAAAATGTATAGCTTTAATGTTGAAATAGCTGATACTTGCGAATTATAGGAGAAAATAACAATGAATAAAGCACTTGAGTTAATAAACCAACTAATCAAAGAACACGAACAAAGCGGATATTGTACCGACTATAAACATGCTTTATGTTGTACAATTGTTGACCCTGAAACAGATTTTAATAATGCTTACGATGTCGGCAGATATGAAACATTATGTAACTTATACAACGAATTGAAAAGAATGGAGCAATAAAACAATGAATTTGAAAATTGATAGAGTTATTAGAATTGGTTTGAAGTCTGATAGATACGACACTTTAAAACAATCAATCGGCTTTCATAATAGCGACTTAACCGAAATATGGTTTGATAGTGAAGATTTAACCGAATATAATTTAACTTTCCCATATTTATTAGGTGATGAAACATTTAAAAGTATTATGACATTATTTGATAATAATCAATTAGACTATGTCGCAATTTATTTAGATGTTTAATAGGAGTAATAAACAATGTATTTCGATAGACAAATATTAAATTTTAACGGCTGGGATAACTGGACAGACGAAGAACTAATACAAATATTAAAAGATAAAATGCAATATTTGAATACGCACAATAAAAACTATACAAAAAATCAATGTATTTTGATTGACGAAGTCAACACAATTTTAGCAGCATTAAAAGGAGCTTAAAACAATGTTAACAGAACTAAAAACAAAGTTAAAATGGCTTGAAAGCCATAACAAAAACTATACTAAACAACAATATTATACAATCTTAGAATGTTTAGAAATAATTGAAGAAATAGAACTTGAAAAAGTAGTTAGTAGCTTTGTAAACGAAAAGGAACTATAAACAATGAAACAACTAGCAATAATAACACTAATCGCATTTATAATATTTAATTGGGAACTATTTGCGGGCTTAGGAATTTTAGCGGTATTATTTATAATCTACGCAATATTTACAGCGATATTTTAAACTAATGAAAGGATAATAAAATGAGCAGATTATATAACTTTATTCATAGAATGATAACAGAAACAGACGGACGAAGCTTTCCAAGTCAAGTTAAAATTAATAACAAATTATATAATTTTAAAGCTTGCGCGAGTCAAAATGGCTTTGTTATTTACAAATATGAATATAACTATGAAGACGAAGCAATTTTTATATTAGATGGTTTGTTATTAAGGAAAATCAGAATTAAGCACGATGAATTGGAAGCTAAGCGCGGTAAAATTCACCCTATGGAATGGATTTTAAAAGATTTAGCCAAACAATAAACAAAACTTAATAAACCATTGTAAACAATTAAAATACTCTATAAAATTAATGTAAAGGAGAGTTAAAAACATAATGAACTATTTAATCGGACAATTATTAAAACAATACATAACAGACAATAACCTAATAATCAGACGTGTTGCAATTGATGGCGATATGGATAGAAGTATGTTATCAAATATAATCGCTGGACAACGTACAGCAACGGAAAATTTATTATCTCGAGTAATAGACACCGAACTATTAAAAGAACCGTTAAAAGATTATATTAAGCAAAATATCGACACTTTGGACACAGCTACAATAATTGATATTTACAATACCATTTATAACAACGCAAAGGAATGATTTTAATAAATGAAACTTCATAAAGTTAAAAATCGTATTCTTGAATTAGACACTAAAACTTGTATGTGTATCAATAACAAGCTTTGGAATAGAGAAAAAGTACAATTCATAAATGGCGGTAAAGAGTTCTTAGCACCCAAATATTACTCTCCCAGACCTATAAGTCAAGTTAAGTATGAAAAACGCTTACAGGCTAAAATAAGAGCTATGCGACCCCTAAAAAACCTAAAGGAAATTAAGCCACCTAAACCAAAAAGATATGACACAAAAGAACCGAGATACAATTTTTATGCGAATTACTTAACAAAAGAACAATATGAAATGTTATACGGTTTTTATTATTCCAAAATTAAACCGAACGGAAAAAGAACAATAAAAACAGTTGAACAGATAGATAAATTAAGGAAAAAGAAATAAATGAATGATATTTATAAAGTAGGAAATGTGTATTATAAATTAAGCGGTATTTATTCAATGACACCATTACGCAAAAACTGGTGTTGCAGCGGTGAACTTGTTGGATACATAAACGGTAACAAATTAGAATTTATAGAACATAGTGAGATTTTTGAACAAGCAACTAGCGAATATATTAAATTGTTTAATATATTCGTAGGAAATGAGGTGATAAATGAGAAATGATGTCTATGTAGTCCATATATGCAAGAATAGCAAGCTTAACCCCAAAGACCCCAACTACTGTAACAATTGCTGGATTGACATAGACAAAACCCACGCAACCACCTACCCACCCCAATGGAAGTATTGTAAAGAATGCGAAGTTAAAGGCTTCAAAAACCCCAAAACAAGACAAGTAACAAAAACACCCGAACAGATCGAAAAATTTAAACAAAGAATGAAAGAATATAGAGAGAATAAGGAAAAACAAAAATGATGAAAGATGAACAAAATTGGAACAAAACTGATGTAAGAACTTTAAAAGCAGATGTTTTAGAGCAATTTGTATTGCAGTGTTACAAATACCAAAAATATAAAACACCAGTTGCAATATTAAAAATCAATCGAGGTAGTTATTCAGAACATACTGCAAAAGCTTATTTAGACTACACAAAACAATATTTAACTTATGGTACTAAAAGTAGACATGTAGCTCAAAAAGTTTACCAGTTATTAGACAAATTTAAAGCTTCTCACGTTGCAGTTTTAACACCAAAAGAAGATGAAAAATACATACCGCGCAAATTAAAATCATCATCCCCTACCCTAAAAATACACCCACACGCAAAAAAGATGATAAAAGAAATACAACAAATAAACTACCCTAAATACGGAGTAAAATACGAAAACACAATTAAAGTATTCGACAATAAGGAATTTTGCCTAGGTTATAAAGAATGCTTTGAAGTGTTCAATAAAGACAAAAAAGCTGAATTAGTAACAGTTAGATATGAGTTAGTAGAGGAGAACAACAATGATGGAAATGCTTAACCAACTATTTGACGATGAAATGAAAGCTCAAGCGATTAATATTGCTATGGGGATCGAAACTGGAACGATTGATTATGACTACGTTATCCACATATTAGACACCATGCCAGACTCACATTTCTTAGTTTTATTTTGGGATAACTTCAACGATATGACCAGAAACGCGTTAAACATGTTATACACTTACGCAGCACGTAAACACTTAGAGAAATGTTATGAACTATAAGGAGAGTTAAAAAATGAAATTTTACGTTGAAATACCTACAGAACAATTAACAGAACAAATACTTGAACGTGAAGACGATGTTGAACAACCTATTGACGAATATTATTATGCTACTTTGGTTAGCAGCAGTTTAGGTGCTTTTTACTTAGATGCAGATGTGGAGGTTATCGGTGACTAAAAAACAAATGCTAGAAATGCTTAAATTACTATCCAAACACTTTATAATAACGTGTTTCACCGATAGAGATGATTACATCTTCACTACACGATTATATCCAACGGATCGATACATAAATGCTAACCATAAGACGTTTGACGGTGCTTTTGAGATATTTAGTACTCAGATATTAGAACACACAAGCGGTAAATTACATAAGGAAATTAAGGATATTTTGAGATGACAACAGAACTAGAAAAACGAATAAGAGAACTCAAATTAAGAAGTTTTACTGATGAATGCACAAATAGTATTTTAAAGGAAATGCTTATTGAGCTAATTATTCTGAATAACCAAATCCAAGCAATATTTAAGGGGGAAAACTAATGGAATATTTATTTATATATTTTTTACAGCTATTTGATTTTTTACATAACGCTATGTTTTTTCTGTTTTTTTCAACAATTGTTGGTATTATAACTTATTTTATTGCTATGTCTTTTAGAAGTGATTACATACTTAAATCTGACGTTGCATTTAACAAGATGTTATGTAAAATGTCTAAAAACACAGCAATAACTTCACTTATATTATTTATTTTATTTGCTTTAACACCCACAAAAAACACTCTTTTACTTCTCGGTGGTACTTACTACGGTAAAAAAGCAGTTAAACAAGTTGTTACAAACGATAAACTTCAAAAAATTGATACGATCATCAATCTTGAATTAGATAAAAGAATTAAAGAACTTAAAAGATAAAGAAAGCGAGCAAGAATGAATAATTTTACATTTGGCGATATTGTGATAGTTGAAGAAAATCTTATTGGTGTAATTGTTAAGTTATGGAAAGGAAGTTTTAATGGTTTTAAGCCTTCTACTTATGAAGTTTATGTCAGAAGCTATAACAAAATAAAAGAATACAAAGCTAATGAAATGAGAAGATACCTTGTTAGACATAAAGAACTTGATGAAATAGAAATGTATTATCAAGATTGTTGCGAGGGGAAAATAAAAATTGACCATTGTATTTTGCAAGAGGTGGAAGGATGATTTTACAATATTTAGTAGATAAAATGAACGAATATCAACAGAATGTACATTCTGAAACAATGTTTACATTAGGCAATTTAATTGATGAATTAGAAAAATATCCAAGAGAATATGAAGTGCTTATTGAACCTTTTCATTTAGTACCCTTAAATTTTTGTAGTTATAGGGGTTATTACTATGATTTATGCTTAACTTATTCCACAAGAGATGAAAGGTTGGGCGAAAGAATGACAGTCGGCAAATTATTGGATATGGCGAAAGAAGCCGATGGCAAAGAATTTTATGGCTATAAAGGTGGCGACTTCTTAATGACTAGAAAATCAGCAATTTGGGTAAGTGATGGCGATTATTCAACAGGAATGGCAATAGGAAAAGTTGAAAAAGCTTACGATGGACTTATTGAAATACATTGTTATAAAGAAGATTAAAGGACATAACCAATGACTAAAAATAACGAAGAAGTAAAAACAATACAAGATGTTGCAGAAATTTCAAAATTACCTATTTTTATGCAAGACATAAACGAAACAAATGAAGAATATCAAAAAAGAATAAGAGAATATATGGAGCAAATCAATGACAGATAAACAGATAATAATTAATAAAGATAAATTTGAAAAAGCTGAAAATGAACCTATTAACCAAGAAGCAGTAAATAAATTTATAGAAGAAACAGATAAATTTTATGTTGATGACTTAGACACTCGTTGTCCATATCATTGTAACGAGAGAATTGGACAATGTAATAATTCAAGTCAAGAAACACCACACACCTATTGCATTGACAATAAAGATTGCATTTATAAACAATATGCACGCAAAAAGCAAGAATGCGAGGAGTTGAAAGAAAAACTCGAACAAGAAAAAGATTTAAACAAAGAAATGCGTATATTATACGAAAAATTTAATGGTAATAGCTTAATAGAAAGAAGAAATCCTTATGGAAATTAAAGATATAGAGCTAACTCCCCCATCAAAAGAAGCAATAAAATTCTTTAAAAAATTTATACATGAACACGATAAAGGTTTAAAAGCAATTAAAACACTTGAAGAAATAAGAGAGATTTGCAACAAGACGTTGTGCGACTATCTTCAATGTTCTTTAAATTACAATCATAGCAAAGATTTTGAATGCGAAAAAACTTCTTGCAATAGAGCAAAAAGAAGAGAATTTATATTAAAAATCCTACAAAAAATTAACGAGGTGATAGATGAGTAAGGAAAAATGTGAACTCTACATAAACGGTCAACATATTGCACCATTTCAAAAATTTGTTAATATAGAAAATAGATACTACCCAACCGACTTAGAAAAATGTCAAATTGAAATCAACGATAATGAAAAACTCGATTGTTGGATAAGACAAGAGGATCTGGAGAAATTACGTGATAGATAACGATGAAATAGCGAAATTTAGGAAAGAGAAATTACCAATGTATGTAGGAATAATAAATAATTCAGTTGCAGCTCAAGAACTGTATGAATGTAACATAAGAAAACGAGAACTTCTTATGAATGTCAAAAAATTAGACAAAGACTATAAACGCGACAGTCAAAAACTGTTTGATGAGTTTCAATACAACAAAAATGCACTCATGAAACAGTTGGACAAACTAAACAAAACTATCGAGGAGTTAAACCAAATAACCAAAAAAGAAAAGGGTGAATAATTTCACCCTTTTGTAATTACATATATTGCCACCAGTTAGAAATTTATATGTCAATAACGATAATTTTATTATACATCATTTTTCATAAATACCCTAATACTTCTTCCAGCTACGCTTGTAGTACGACTCACCACATTTGCTTGCTTTTGAATTTCTTTACTAAAGGCTATTTTACTCAAAGCTTGTAAGTTTGACTCTCTGCAATAAACCGAATAAGCTAAGTAAACTTCACCAACACTTTCATTTTCAATTTTAATATCACCATTATCTATGAAACTTAAAACGCTGTTATTTTCTATTTCATAGTTTTCCATTTCCTTTTCTATAACGTCACATGTTGTAAACTCTTTATTTTCTAAAACACATTTTAATCCTTCTATAGCCATTTTTATAAAGTATTCTATATTTTGAGGTTCTCTCAACTCGTACTTAATAAATGGGCTGTAATCTGGATCGTCTTTTGTGAATCTAGCTTTGAATGGTACTAAAACTACCCTTCTTTTAATTGCATACGAATCTTTCGCCTTTCCCATTCTGGGTACAGAATTGGCTGAAAACAATAGTTTCGCGTACGAACTTGCTTGATAGGGTTGTTTAAATTTTTCATTGAATGTTAGCGTTTCACCTGTACATAGTTTTTTGAATACACTCACATCTGGTATAAAATCACCACTTATATCATCACCGATATTAGCCAGCTTACCCACTATTGTTGAATTTTTAAACTCTGAACACAACTCGGACAAATCTAAAGATGCTACATTGGTTGCACCTAACATAGTACGAATCATATCTAAATATGTGGATTTACCATTTGCACCCTTCCCACTTAAAATGAATGACTTACCCATCTCAGATTTTCTAAACAAACAATATCCAGCAACTTCATAAAGCAACATAATAATATCGTCATTGTTACATGAAATTTTTCGCATAGTGTTTTTTACTAGGTCTGATTTTGCATTTGGGTTATAATCAAAATTGATTTTATTTGTAATTATGTGTTTTGGATCAAACGGTAACATTTTATCTTGAACAATGTCATAAATTCCATTCTTAAAAGCTATCAAATTTGACGGAGCTGGTTCAGCTTCATCTGTCATAATTAACTCAATATACTCTAAAATTTCTGTTCGTTTAGCTTTTGTTAATCTTGGAATGAATTTTATCATCGCAGCTTCGATAAATTTATGACCTTGGACATAAACACCGTCCTTATAGACGTACAATTGTCCGTTAAGCTTGATTATATGACATTCAGATATCAAAAAGCGTGAAAATTTCTCAAACGCCAAGGTTGACCCATCAAAGAATGAATCCTTTTGAAATGCTTCATCTCGACCAATAATTTCGAGTTCTGAGTGAGATAATGGTTCATCAAACACAAAATCGTTGGCAATTTCTAAAACTAATCGAATATTTTCTTTAGATAACCCCAAACTTTGCAAAGTTAAAATGTGATTGTATAAAGTTTGGTTTCTTCCATCTCCATTTTCCATGTTCACAAAATCAACATTTGTTTTCATTGGAATAAAATATGGTGGAATCTCACCTAATTTTTCTGTTTGATAAATCGCTTCACGTTCCACACCATTAAATTTACAAATTGCATAAGAATTACGAGAGCCAAGTTTTATGTCAGCTTTTAAACCACAAGCTAAACTTGCTCTGGTTCTACAATTTTGAGTGTGTTCGTTACACTTAAAATATAAGTGAACTCCGCGAGAAGTTTTAACAGCTACACAGTCAAGTTGTTCTTCTCTCACAATATCCATAGCAATTTTAGCGTGGGTTTCATCGTCAAAATCGACTAAAACGATATTTTCAGCTAAAATACCAGCATATTCGTCTAATTGTTGAGCTTGCTCTAAATTCATAAGATCGGTTCTATCTTTGAACTTCTCAACACATTTCTTATTTCGAGTTTTAACAAAACCGCGATATAACTCCGTCATAACACATTATTCTCCTATAAATTGATTAATTCTCTTTTTAGCAAGCTCAATGTACCATTGTTTATCTAACTTTCGTGGTACGGCTTTATTTATAATATCACCATTTTCTATAAAAACTCTATCTGGTGAATTTGCAAACTTCTCTTTATTTTTTTCTTCGTTTTTCTTCTTGAAAATACCGCCATCGCTTAAACTGCGACTTGCGAACACTCTAAAACATTTTCCACTTAATTTTGTGTCACCATGCAACGCATACAAGTATTTTCCGCTTACTTTGAACACTTGTTGAAATTGTATCAAATCGTTACATTGTTCAATTGTATATTCGGGTTTAATTTGTCTAATAAAATAGTCTGTAACTGCTTTATTTACGATTGGTAAATCATTATCAAGCTTGGATGGTTTTTTAACAACCAAACCTTTAGATTTATATGAACCATTCGCATCAACAATAATATAATTGTTTACATCACGCTGAATTACTTTAACGAACTCATCATACTCTAAATTCATTTTTGTTCTTTCAGACCATGCTTCACAAATTGATTTAATCTCGTCCACGTTATCTTGAGTAATTTTAATTAAAATACCATCGGTGTTAGCTTGGATTAACTTACACTTATGTTCCAACTTCTCGATTAAATCCAACAATAACAGTTGACCATTAATACAAACGTTGTTAGCTTGTCTTGGATCATAAAGTGGGTTGTATTTATCTTTTGAAGCTCCATAAGTAGCGTTAAGTACGATTTTTAGAGGTGCTTGTTCTTTTTTCTTACCTTCACTTTTCAGTTTTAAACGTAAATCATAAACATCTTTGTATCTCTTAAAATCAGCGTTTCTACTTCCAAGGTCGTATTCGATCATCAAACTCGGATAATATGAAGCTACGTCAATATTAAGAAATAATCCTTCATCTATATAATTATCTAAAGCTGCGTGTAATCCTCCGAAACCAAAAGTAGCTGGTACGTCAGATACGGACGTGTTTAGTTCTTTTTCGTAATCATAGTTTTCTGGGTTTTCATACCAGTCTTGAATGTATTTGTACTTACTTAGTTGTAAAACATCAACAATTTGTATATCAAATTCATCATTACGGTTAGTTTTAACCGCGCCAAGAATAGAAGCTGTTAATTGTGCTTTGGTCTTACCAAGATATGAAATTGGTAAATTAAACATCTTTAAAAGAGCCATATATCCATCAAATTCTTCTTTTCGCTCAATGAAAATTTTTAACGTATTAAAAACATCCGCTTTACAGTAATCAACGGTTTCCGTTAGTTCTTGAGTCGTTAATTTACGGTCAATTGTGAAATCTACAGATGTTTCGTGAATATTATCCCCCATATACGCTTCAAGTTGTTTCAATGAGTGCATAGAAGTCATAACATCAAAAATGTTTAGCGGTACTTTATTGAATAGCGTTGAATATTGCCAACCCTTATTACCAGCAGCAATAATAAAATCATTGACCTCTTTTGGGTTCATATCAAGTAATAAAGCTTTAAAAATGTATTGGTCATAAGATCGGATGTTATAACCTACGAAAATTTCGTTTGAATATTTTTCATAGTAATCTTTAAGTTTTTGGTTGTCGTTTATTATAACGGTTTCAGTTTGTTCTACTGGATTGACTATTACACATAGCCAGTCTTCTTTAAATACCTCAAAGTCAATTACATGTAAGCTCATTTAAATCTACTCCTCACAAATTTTAACGATATGTTTACATAAAGCTTTCGGGATTCTGGATCGTTCTTTTGAACCCTTTAAACCCTGTGTTCCAGTTTTACTACCTCTTGGAGCTGGTTCGTGACAAGGTGAACCGTTTTTACACATCGGTTTAAATTTCGGATTTGGATGATTAGTAAACAAATCTGTTGGTTTCATGCGTGTATCACCATATTGACAATAAGTTACTGTATATCTTGGTAAACCTTTCATAAATCTCATTTTTCTCAACCCACCTCTAGGATTTTCAATAAAATAGTATTTTGGGTTTAGTTCTTTAATTAATTCGAGTAAGTGGGTGTTAGTTTTATCGCAAAATTTAGCATAATCACTAACAGGTGCTAAATTACCATCATCTTCTCGTTTTCTATGGTGGGATATTGCCGCAATGCTGTATGATGTGCAATCTGGAGAAGCCCATATAACATCTGGACGACCAAACTTCTCAATAATATCTTTAGCTGTGATTGTTGATATATCAGCATACCAATCTATATTTTCAAATTGTTTATCCCAATCGATTGAGAAAACTTCATGTCCTTTTTCTTCAAAAGCTTTACCAATCGACCTTGTTCCAGCGAATAATTCTAAAATCTTCATTTTACCCCTCATTAAAAAGCTAGGTACAGATAAACCGCACCTAGCTTATCGAATTTGTTATACTTCAAAAACGTCAGTTATTTTGTATTGGTCATAACCTTTGTTATTTTCAGTGTATTCCAAGCCGTATTCAAAGCTTTTTGTTGCTTCAAAAATATCAGCTAAAACTCCAGCATATTGAGAGTAAGTTTTAAACTCAACATCTACACCAGTGTTTAAACTGCGTAAGAACTCATTCATGATATGTATTTGGAAACCTTGTTCGATAACTTGGTTCATGAAAATGATTTGTCCTTTTTGTGATCCATCAACAATTTTGAACCATGCTGAAACCATTGGTTTATTGTTTTTTGAAGCTTTCAATTCTAATTTGTGAACTTTAACTTCGTAATCACCATGGGGTACTTTATCACCGCTTGATTTATTTTCAGCAGCGTCTTTAATGTCAGCTTGTAACCCAGCTAAATCGAATTGTTTGTCAAATTGTGCGAATAAATTGTTTGTCATTGCTTTAATCTCCTTCTTTATTACTGATCTAAGTTCATTCTACGTCTTCTACGTGGTTGTTCTTCAACAACTGGTTCTTCAACAACTTCTTGCTCTGGTTGCTCAACAATTTGTTGTTCAACAATTTGTTCAGTAGTTTCTTCAACAACTTCTGGTACGACTTCTTGCTCTGGTTCTACATTTTCTCGTACCACTTTTTGCGCAACTTCACGTTTATTAGTCACAACCTCAGTTGAATTTTCATAAACAGCCATCAATTCGTTATAATCTAATGGAATTTCATTCGTGCTAATTTTTAAACGACCACCACCAAATACAACATTATCTGATTTGAATGAAATACTACGTTTACCGTCTTCAACAACAATACGAGCTACAATATCAACCATACCAGCAAGTTTAAGTGAAATTTTTTCAGTGATGTTTGGTCGAATTGATGTGATTTTATCACCAGAACGTTTTGTAATATCTTTGCTTGTGTCTTCGTGTGAAATTAAGATAATGTTTTCATAGTCTAAGTTCATGAAACGTTTGATTGTTCCCAAGAACTCGTTTCGTACATAATCCCAAGCTTTGAAACTGTTATCAGATTCGTGTTCAATGCCCATTTTGTCGTAGCAATAAACGCGACAATGTTCATAAGTATCTTCAACCAAGTCGATAACGATTGTTTTAAAAGTGTTGTCTTTTTTCTCTAACTCTAATAAAACATCTTTCAATTTAGCCCAAGCTAACGTTGTTTTAGTTAATCGACCTTCTGTTGTAACCTCGTTTTTAATTGGAACAAACGCAGCTGTGATATTGTTCACGTTTCCGTCTGTTGATAAAAATAATGGATCTGGGAAGTGGTCAGCTAACGTTGACTTTCCAGAGAACGGACAACCGTAAATCCATACCTTTTTCTTAGCGAATTGCTTCACTTCTCGTCTTTCGTTTTTTGGTAGTAACATAATCGTTTCCTCCTTCTGTTATTTACAAATAATCATTATTGTTGTTATACCGCTTATTAATATGAATATGTTTAAAAATATGAACAACACCACTTGTAAATTAATGAATCTATCACAATATACATATACTAAAAACGTTTCAATCAAATAACAAATAAACGTTAGTAGCGTTGAACTTAAAAGTACATTGAACAATGTTAAACTATCTCCCATGTTTCTCCCCTTTCACAATAGTTTTGATACTCGCAATAATTACATAATCTGTTTTGAGTTTTTGGGAAAAATGATGTGTTCAAATCCACGCTCAAAAACTCATCAACTTTTGATTGGTCAAATTCTACTGGCTCAATCTTTGGTTCTCTATTTGCTAATTCTTCTCTTAAACGTTTTCTAAACTGCTCAATTGTTTCTGTTTTCTTTTGTCTAATTTGAACTTTTGGAACGAAAACATAATACAAATGATTTATCTTTTTACCTGTAATTTTTTCAACATAGTATTTATAAACGTGTAATTGAGCTGAGTTCATATATCGTTCTGTGTTGTTGCTGTATTTAAAGTCGTAAATGCTGTCCTCAGTCAACAGGTCGATATAGCCAACAAATTCTTCACAACCAATCTCAACCTCGTAAAAACCTTTAGGTAAAAGCTTTTTCGCTCTTGGAGCTAACGACTCGATTTTTATGATTTCTTCAACGTGCTGATCCGTCATTATAGGGAAAATATCGAGGTATTCTTTCACAGCAATATCAACGTTAGTTTCAAGTGCTTTATGTAACATAGAGCCAAGGTATAAAGCGTTAGTTGGTTCGTAGTTCGGTAAAACTTTCACTTGGTCGAGATATTTTAATTTATAGCGATATTTACAATGCTTGAATAAATCGACTTTAGAATATGATTTTTTAATCATTCAACAACTCCTGTATTAACTGTTTCAACTCCTCAAACTGACTTGGTTTCACTATTACAGCGTGACCGCCAGATTCTCGGATTTTTTCGATATTATATATTTGTAACTGACTTGGTTTACCGTTTTCAGCTTTGACTTCAATTCCAAGGAAATGACCATTCACACAACAAAGTAAATCGCAAATTCCAGATTTGGTAAAACCATTTCCAAAGAATTTTACAAACCACACACCCTGTTCGGTTAAATATTTTTTAATTCTATTTTCATAGTTTTTTTCTTCACCCATTCTAATTCACCTTTTTTCTAACATACTTGTTGTAAATAGCGTAATACGATGTGTTTTCACGTTTAGCCAATTCTCTTAATGTGAGTAATTCACCGTCAACGTTTATTTTCATAGCGTTACTTGGAGATTTTCTATGTTTAAATTTTTCAGTATCATAGTAACCGTTTTCAATAGCGTGTTCTTTGTTCTCTTTAGATGTAACCCATTCCAAATTCTCAATTCGATTATCTGTTTTGACACCGTTAATGTGGTTTACTTCTCGTTTGTTTTCTGGATTAGGGATGAATGCTTGTGCTACTAAACGATGGATTAAAAAACGTTTTTTGCATTGGTTACCGTTAGATAACATAACCATCAAATAGTTCTTCTTACCGTCTAACCATGGTTTTAATGTTCTACCTTTATATAAAATGTCTTTTACACCATTACTCGCAAAATGAGATAAACTACGAACTTCTCCTTGGTCAGACACTTCATATAAATTTTCATAATCTTTAACAGGTAACCACATGTTATTCCTCACTTTCAAACAACTTCGTATCATAATCTATACCTTTATCAAGAGCTTTATAGATTTTTTCTTCAACCGAACCGCGAACGATCATTTTGTAATAGAAACATGGTTGAACTGTTCCGAGCCTGTGAATACGCTTCTGACTTTGAGCGTACTCATCCGCGCTTAATGTTGGTGAAAAATATACGATTTTGTTAGCTTTTTGAAGGTTTAACCCCTTACTTCCAGCTCTGTATTGGATAAACGTAACTGAGTTATCTTTGTTTTCATAAGCATCCAAGTCACGCTTTTCACCATTAACGAAGCTCATAGGTCTATCACCTGTTGCTTTAATGAGTTGTTCTAACTCCTTCTTGAAGTTATAGAAAACAATCAATCTTTCTTCTGTACTTTCCAAAATATCTTTAAAAGATACTATTTTGTTGGGGTTATGTACCCCACACAACATTCTTTCACCCAATAACTTTTTAAATGCGTTATCACCAATAAGATCTTCACCGTCAATTACAACGATTCTATCTTTTACGAACTTTTTATATATTGGTGTGTTTTCACAAGTTAATGGAACAAAAGTTTGTTCTGGTAGGTCAATTACTTCTTCTGTTTTCATAAAGTAACAGTTATATCGTCTAGCGATAATCTTCAACTCTGGAATATTTTTATATGTTCCTGTTGGAACTTTGATTTTGAAACCAGCGTTAGTCATAAGTTCTCGTTGAACAACATACCTGTCCATGAAAAACGCTCTTGATTTTGGATAACCTAACATCTTTAACTGTGGGTATAGTTTTTCGTATTTACCACCGCTAGGTGTACCAGACAATAAAATTACGTTGCGCGGATCAAGTTTAGTTATGAATGTTGATGTTTTAGATGTTATGTTACCAATCATCGTACTTTCATCTAATAACAAACTGTAATTACACAATGGAATAAATTCTGGTCTTCTCCAAATCAATTCATAGTTCACAACCCCAATACAAATATCATCCCCCATATTAACGACTTTATGTTTTTTCTTACTTGTTAGGTCGATAACGGTATGTTGCGGATAATATTTAATAAAGTGATCAATCCAGTCTTGAACTTTGGATTTTTGACATACAACGATGTTTTCAGAAGTGTTGAAGCTAATCAATTTTTCCGAACCAACGAAAGTTTTGCTAACCCAAACCCATATCAAGCATGTAACCTACTTTTCGGAAACGTTTAGTTTTTTCAAGAATATATTCTTGATGCGGATATAGATTCATTGGGCATCACCTCCTTTATTCTCCTATATACTCCTTGAACTTGTTTTTGTTCAAAATGTAAGTGTATCGGTTCTTTCCAACTTTAACCGCAACACCCCAATCATATTTATTTTGTTGTATTGCCAATCTTAGCGGATGAACTCCAATGTTTAATTTACTCGCAGCTTCCTTCACAGTCAGCTTGTGCATCCTCATCCCAACCTTCTATAAAAATTTGAACAATTTCATCATTGTTTAAATTATAGCGGTTAGTAATCATACCCATATCTCGTAATGTCCAATTGATTTTACCGCTTAGTTTGTTATATACGTTTGTTTCTGTTTGACCTAAATAATCCGCCAACATTGGTACATTATCACCAGCTAAAACCATTTTTGATTTCAAAAGTCGAATGTTCATTCTCTCACCTCCGTATTCTGAATCTTTTTAAGATACTTTTTGTTTAAAATTGTTCAAAAATTACTATATTAGAATAATGTTTTGAACATTTATAAATGTACAATCAAAATTGAATTTTGTCAACAATTTATTAATAAAAATGTTTTGATAACTTTACACAAAGCTTGAAAATCTGTTACTATAAGACCACAAACTATTTTGAAAAGAGGATTTTGACATGGAAAGTGTTGGTCAACGTATTAAACGTTTAAGAAAAGAGAGAAAATGGACACAAGAAATGTTGGGAGCTAAATTAGGTGTTAAAAAAGCTGCTGTTCAAAAATATGAAAGTGGTCGAGTTATCAATTTGAAACAAGACACAATTAAGAAATTATCCGATATATTTGAAGTTCCACCCACTACGTTTTTAGATTGGGATGATCGCGCTAAAGAAGTTGATTTAGCTGAACAAATTAAAACGATTGAATTACTTCAAAAACATTTTGGTAAAGGTGCTGTTGAATTGTTACATATATATTCCGAACTAGATTTAATTGGACAAAAGAAACTGACTAATGAAGCTGAGAAATTATCGACATTTTATAGTAAAATAGATGGATTAAACTAGGTCTTTTAGATTGTGTATTGTTTGAATTTTGTGTATTATATTAAGTATAAAGTATCTATAAAAGATACTAATACACCAAGAGAGAGTGATCATCGTGAGAAACCCTAACGGATTCGGTTCTGTTCATTATTTGGGTAAAGGTCGAAGAAAGCCATACCGCGCAAGAATAACGGCTGGTTGGAAAGATGGGAAACAAGTCTATAAAACTATCGGTTACGCTACAACAAGACGTGAAGGTCTTCAAATGCTCGCTGATTATCACAATAGCCCATATAACCTAGAACGAGATAAACTAACGTTTACCGATCTGTTCAACAAGTGGTACGAAGCTAAAGAAAATAAGCTTACACCAAAAAACCTTAGAACATATAAAATGGCTTATAATCTATGTTCACCGATTCATAAAGTTAAATTTGTAGATTTAAGAAAACCACATCTTCAAAAGATGATGGATGAAATTGATAAAAGTTCCGCGACTAAATCTAAAATTAAAACGCTTATTCACCAAATGTATCAATTAGCTATGGACATGGATGTTGTAAATAAAGACTATTCAAGTGGTTTAGAAGTAACAACAGAAAAAGAAGTAATGGAACGTGTACCGTTCTCACCAGAAGAAATTGATAGACTTTGGGAACTTTCAAAAACAGATTCCTTCGCTCGTATCGTTTTAATTCTAATTTACACTGGTGTTCGTATTAACGAATTACTTAACCTTAAAATCGAAAACATTCACCTCGAAGAACGTTACGCTATTGGTGGTTCTAAAACAAAAGCTGGTAAAGATCGTATCATTGCAATCGCTGATAAAATTCACCCATTCGTTTCAGAGTTATATGACGAAAACAATAAAGTGTTGTTACCGTCCACACGAGGTGGAATTTTAAGTTACAAAATGTTCTATGGTCAATGGTCTAAATTCGTACAAGAACATAATTTTAACCACTTAATTCACGATACTCGTGTTACATTTGCTTCACTGGCTCATGCTGCTGGAGTAAACGAATTAAACCTAAAACGATTACTTGGACATAGTAATTCTGGTAACATCACACACCACTACATTAAAACAGACGTTCAACTTTTACTGGATGAAGTTAATAAATTATAAAAAGAAAAGAGCCATTTTTGATGGCTCTTTTTTATGTGTTAGTTGTGTATTATGTGTGTATTACAAAGTGAATTTTTGTGTGTTTTACTCAATCTTAAATTTCGTTAAACCCTTGAAAACATTGAGTTTTCAACGTATATAAAACCTAATGAAATTATTGTATAAGTAGTATGTGAACCCTTTATATCAAGGGTTTTCACACCTATTGTGTATTGCGCGTGTACTAATTTTTGAGGTAGTTTTGTACACCAATTGCAATAGCTTTAGCAAATAAATCTGGTTTTTCTTTTAGTAATTTAGCTTCGTTTGGGTTAGAGATAAAGGCGGTTTCTACTAAAGCGGTTGGCATTTTAGTATAATTTAACACCGCTAAATTATTTCGCGATTTTACCCCTCTATCTCTTAGCCCAATCATTTTTACTAAAGATGTTTGAATTGCTTGAGCTAATTTTTTACCTTGTGTTGATGTTGGATAATATAAAACTTCATGTCCTTGTGAGGTGGACGAAAATGAATTACAATGGATCGAAATTAAATAATCCAACCCAGCATTATTAGCCCATTTAACAACTTCATTCACGCTTGAAGTTTGTTGGAAAGTTTCAACGTGGTAACACATCATTGTAAGTTCTTTTGCTAAAAAACTTACAATTTTCTTATTAACGTCACGTTCGTATAGTGTTCCGTTTGTAGCTCCAACATCTTTTCCACCATGACCGATATTTAAACCAATTTTAACCATTATCTCACCTTCTGATTATTTTTTATATGGTCGCAACCGTTCGCTCTCATGATTGTTTCAACAGCTGTTAACCTATTGTCCAAAGAATGTTCTGAGTTTTGTAAGTCTTCAACAATTACTTTTAAATCGTTTACTGCCACCGTTAAAGTTTCAATGCTCCTATTTAAAGGGTCTATAATAGCCCACTTCACAACAACACATAAAAACGAAAATATTGTTATTACAGCAACTACACACCCCAAAATTTCATTCATGTTCACGTTAATACACCCCTAAATCTAAAATCAAATCAGCTGGAATTATTTTTTCTAAATCTTTTCTAAGTTGATTCATATCAGTCAAACCGTCTTTTATTTTAACGGTTAACGTTCTTATATCGTTATCCATTACCACAGTTCTATTTTCTTCACCAACAATAGACGCTAAGATGTTGTTCAATGAACGTAACGTATAAGGTATTTTTAAATTCAACTTCCAAATGATTTTGGCTTTACGTTGGTCTAATGTATCTGTGGCTAATGGAACGATGTTTAAAATCTTTTCCATACGAATCACACCGTATTCTGTAGCACTCTTTACAAAATACTCATCAACTAAACCGTAAACTTTTTCCCAAAGATAATTGAACTCTGGGTTTTCAGCATCCGCGATAGCTTTAAATTCTAACGTTTCAGCTACAACATGTGACCAATAATTTTTAATATCTACAACTCTATAACTCATTGATTGTACCTCTTACAACTAATGAATCTTGGTCTATGATTAAATTGTTTTCCAAACCGTTTAGTTTTACGTTTTGAACGTCTAGCACACCTTCAACATCCATTAAAATTGAAATAATATCCGCGATTCTCACAGTTATCTTTTGTAGGTCTTCCCATTTTTGATTTAACTTAGTGAAGTGTTCGTCAATCGCATTTTTCATATTTGCAAGACATGCGTTCAAATGATAACTCTCATCTATGAAAGTGAAATCAGCTGTGATGTTTACTGTAGCAGCTTCCGCGCCAATGCAAGTAACGAAATGTCCGATAGGTGCAATACCAACACCTTGACCAGCATTAGCTTCTGGATCAATTTCAGTTTGAACTTGGTCAACTAAAGTTTGAGAAGGAACATTAAAAGAGCTTGTGGTGAATACAACCTTGACTGTCCCACCGCCATTCCACTCGATACCACTATAAACTTTAACCCCACCAACACCGTTAATAGAGCCAACTCTAGCTTTATAATCAGCTTTGTTACCACCAAAAGCATCAGTATTAATGTTCGCTAATAAACGGTTACGGTATGTTTCAGTTTCTTCATCGTCCTCACCTTCAACAGAAACTTCAATAATTTTCGCTTCTGTTAGGTTTGGTACGTTTTCAGTCATGATAACATCACCGATACATAAATTAGCATCTGAACCAGCTGTATCACATTTAGCGTAATAAACGAAGTTTGATAGTTTTTCGGTTACAGTGAAAGTTAAATCATTACAAGTAAATTGAACTCCAATTCTAACCTCAGCATCCGCTTGAAGTTTTACAATTGCGTTAGACGCATATTTATATTTAACACCCATCTCATCACCTTTACGTTTTAAATAAGGTAATGTCATTGTGTCAATGAAACCTTCATTCAGAACTTCATCAAGAGATATGTACATGTTTTTATGCTCTAGCGCGGTTGGTGCGATAGCATCGTATATAATCGAACCTTCACGTTTGTCGTATTTATCATCGACTCTACCCATCATTCGATTTAATAACTGTTCTTCTGTTATATTTTCAAACATGTTTGCCCCCACTAAATTCCAACTACTAAACTTTCTTCAAATGAACCGAAAATGGTGTTTACCGTAAAACTAGCGTGAACCTCATTTTTAACACTGTTAAACTCAAATTCTGTAACGCTAGTTACCCTATCATCCCAAACAAGAGCTTCTGTTATTCGTCTTTCTAACTCTGGATAAACCCAAGGAATCGGTTGACCAAACAAATCAACTAACTCAATTCCATAATTCCAAGAATAGATAGGATATGTATATCTTTCGGTATTTAAAATTTTATACACAGCTTGTCGAACAGCTTCAAGTTCATCTGTTTTACCTTTAAATTTCCCAACTTCATCATCTTTTGTTGGTAAAATCATTTTATAAGTGTATGAAGGTTCTTCAACAACCTCAAAATCATTTGAGATAATATCATCTATATCACTCATCTAAGTATTCTCCATTCGTTATCGGTTCACCAATTCGATCTAATACAATGTAACTATTTCCACCAGACGCTTTAATAATGACTACAAATTCACCAACCTGTAAACCGTTGTATATTTTAATTTTCTTTCTACCACTATAAGAATGAACATGGTCGATTGGAATAACTCCATCTCCTGCGTCTGGATGAGCGTGGGTTGTATCCCATTCACCATGAACCGTATCTGTTAAGTGATTTACGTGAATATCAACGAAATGATCCGTTACAGCGTTAGTTAAAATTAAATGGTCTTTTGTTAATTCAGCGTTAGCTGTTCCAACAAATATTTTAAGTGGTTCTATGCTTATTACTTTACCTATTAAAATATCCATCGGACTCATAGCGTTATATGTTTTAGCTGCTGCGAATTGTATTGCTTGTGTTATGTTTGTGATACCACCCATTATACAGCCCCCTTAACTGGAATTTTCAATTCAACGTCTAAATCCATGCTGTAGTGTTTATGTTCAAACGTATGTCTAGCTTTTAAAACAAACACGTATTTTTTAGGTTGAACGTCACCCAAATCTAAATCTATTAATACGGATGAACCAGCTCTAGCTCTAATATCACCAAAACAACCTTGTAAAGTTAATGTTCTAGTTTTTTGGTTATGTACTTCGAGTAATTTTTGAGCCATATCTTTATAATTAGAGCTTTTGGAATCTATTTTTTCAGTGTATTGTAATACACCCCAAGCTTCTATGTTTTCATTACTTTGAACGTCATAAAGCCCAGCTACCATACGTTCTTCACTTGTCGTTTTCTTGGTGGTTGTTGTACTACCTTCATCATCACCCCAATATAACAAAACGCGGTTGTAAGTTTCTTCGTCTATTGAGGTTGTATAACTAAAATTCTCTAACGTATTTTCATCTATTAGAAGGTCTAGTTTTAGGTCTTTATGGTCTTGTGATTGGTAATATAGTTTCCCACCTTTATCGTATAAAGTGTAAATTGTGTGGTTGGGATCAGTCACATAAGATTGTTCAGACGCTTCTTTAATAATGTCAAATAAAGTTTGTGGGCTAACTTCATTCCAAGTCACAATTTGTTTTGAATCCTCAAACTCACCCTTTTCAAAACTATTACTGTTTGAACTACAAAGAGCGTTTAATATTTTAGTTGTTGTAGTTCCAGTGTGCATGTTGTAAACTCGTGGGTTCATTTTGTTTTTGAAATATCTCAAAGAATCATAAGCAGTAACCGCTATATGATGGTCTTTATCTCTTTGTTTAATGAAAATACGACCACGAAAAACTTCACTACCCTTGTATTTAAATATGACAATATCGCCTTCCAAAAACCCTAATGGATCGCCATCTGTGAATTTAATAACTGTAAATTCAAGTTTTGATGGTGAACCTTGTTGTTCTGTAGTCCAAACAACAGGTTCTTCTACAACAATCTGAAACATTTGTTCTTTTTGAGGTCTATAGATATACATTTCAATATCGCTATTGGTGTTATTCGTAATATTAAAACTAGACATCTATTTTAATCTCCTTAACGGTGTCAATTACGTTTTTCACATTACCATTCAAGGATTTTATTTTATTAAATAAATTAGAATCAGTAGAACCAAAAGTTGTTTTCATAACGTTGTATAAAGTTTTACCAGCTTCAACTGTAATACTTTTTATAGTTTTTCCAGCGACAATTGATTTTGATAAGTTTGCCGTAGGTGCTATAGCTCCTGTCACACTTCTAGGATTATCAAACTTAGCTGTAACCGTACCATCTGATTGTGTTTCAACTTTAGCAAGCTTTGTTGAATATTCTCTATACTCTTTTAAATTAATTGATATAGTAACATCTGTACCTTCATTAGCATCTTCTATAACTGTAAAATCTTCTAATGAAACTTTAATATTTGTCCACCACGCTGGATTACCTTTACGACATCTTGTAACGATGAAATATACTGGTTTACCTTGTTCTTTTAAATATTCCAATCGGGCTATAATTTGTGATGTGCTGATTGAACCAAAGCTGTAATTAGCGAACGGATATTTAAAAGATGGTACTAACATGTTAAATTGTATTTCTTTTAAACCTTTACCGCGAAGGATATTAACTTCACCTTGATCAACCATTGTTACAGTTTTGTTTAGGTTTGGCACGCTAATTTCAATTTTTTCTGGAGCTACAGGAAGCGGAATCATATCAAGAAAAACATAGTATTGATTCATTATCTAACCCCCTCCGCTTGTGTCATAATACCTTCAATGATTGCATCTCTAACAGCGTCAACAACTCGGTTTAAATCCATGTTGCTACCAATATTATTTTTATTGTTTTGTTCTATTTTAATGTTGTAACCAATTGAGTTACCCATACCTTTGTTGTAAGCCCAATTTCTTAGGTATGAATAATCTTCTTGACTACCTGTATTTTTAGCTATATCACCTGTGTTTTTATTTGTTCCAGCTGTATTATTGTCGATACCACCTAAATCATCACCTAATTTATCACCTAAACCGTTAAGAGCGTTAGATGCTAATTTTTGACCGTTAAGATCGACTTTGGTTAAATTATCAAGTTTATCTCCAATATTACTAAAACCAGTTGAAATATTGTTTACAAAACCAGAACCTTTTTTATACCCAGAATCATAATATTTACTCACATTATTGAAAGACGGTAAACTTTTATATGGGTTTGATGTTACGTTTGTTGCTTTTATTTTACGGTCAACATAAGCACTTATGCTAAAACCTTCTTTACCAAAAGCTTTGGCTATAGCGTTAATAGCTGGTTCTAACATTTTGATACCGTCTAAACAACTTTTAACGAAATTCCAGAAACCGTTTAACGCACTATTCCAACCATTAACAAACGCTACACCGATATTATGTGCAATTACTTGTATGCAATCCCATAACCATTTAATTACACCCCATACCCAATATAAACTACCAACGATTTTACCAGCCACGTCAGCCCAACTATCTGATACTTTATATAACCAAAATATGAGTACAGCTAATATAGCTATGATAATCCATACAGCATTAAGCGTTATAAACTGCCATATCGCACTAGCAACACTAGCTATATTAGTCCAAGTGGTTACAGCTTTCCAAGCACCAGTCAATAAGCCTAAAACAAATTTAACAGTTAAAAGTACACCAGCGAAAATCGCTTTAGCAGCGGTAACAAGTCCAGTCCAAATAGTTAATAATATCAATTTAGCGTTCACAAGAGCTAAAGCAATACCGTATAAAGTGACTGCTCCAGCTATTGATATGAGAGCGTCACGTAAAAACATAAATACACCGCTAAGTTGTTTTCCTAATTCAACAACTTTATTAAAACCTATCGCCAACCATTCGAGAGCCTTACCACCAAGATTACCTAAAACAATCATTGCGGTACAAAGACCATTAACAAACGCTTGAAATTTTTCACTGTTAAATAATTTTTCAAGTTGTTGATGTATAGGTTCAAGTGCCAATGTACGAACATTTTTTATCTTAGCCCAATGACGTTCCCAAGTCATTGGAAGTTGTTTGTACATTTCTTCAATCTTTGTACCAGCATCAAACATAGCTTTAATTAAAACGTCAGCAGTAATTTGACCTTCTTTAGCCATCTTTTTAAGTGCATCGTGACCAACTCCCAAACTCTTAGTTAAAGCGTCCATAACCATCGGAGCGTTTTCTAAGATTGAACGGAACTCATCACCTTGTAATCTGTTTGAAGCGATTGCTTGAGTAATCTGTAACATAGCAGCATTACGTTCACTTGTATCAGCACCAGATATTTGGAATGATTTATTCATTAGTTCAACAAATCGAACAATACTATCTTGGTTCTTAAATTTATCACCAGCTAAAATACCAAGTTTACCCACAGCTTTACCGAACTCTAAGTAATCTGTGGTTGAACGTTGAGCAGCTGCGAATGTTTTTTCTTTTAAATCTCCAGCGAGTTTTTTATTACCACCAGCGACCAAATTAAACTTAGCATCGGTCATAGTCATTTTGTCGCTTAATTGAACCGCTCTATTTATACCTTGAACAGTACTTCGGATGCCAAAATAAATTGTAGCAATGTTACGAAGTTTGGTAGCCCATGAACCGAGTTGTTTCATTATCGTATTGTTTTGTGAAATTTGTTGACTCAATGCACTATTCACACTTTTAACCGAACTAGCGTTTGAACTATTCAAGCGATTCATAGCGTTAGCTGTGTTTTGAATGGATTTATTAATCTTATTCAATTGATTGGTAAACTGATCATTTAATTTAATTGTGGTTTGAAGTGTACCCATTAGCGTCTACGACCCTTTTTACTTTGTTTTTCGAGTTCTTTATGTTGTTTTTCTTCTTCATCGTTTCGGATTTGGATGGAAGCTATAACGAAAGCTTTTTCATAATCATCCATCTCCAGAAACTCAGATGGTTTAATTCTTAATTTGTGGAGAGCGTAGAAGGCGAAATTCGCCATTCCATCCCCTCCAAGTATTAGTTTTTTGCTTCTTCTACCTTATCATCAAAAGAAACATCAAAACCGTTAATTCGATTTACTTCCTGTTCATACGCTAACAGTTCACCAGCGCTTAACATAGCTTCTAATAGAGCAACTTCACCCATTACACCATAGCTATCTTGTAAATCTGAACTTTTTAAGTCTGGGAACACTGTTGATGTAGCAGCCATTAAACCAACCATTTTATCACTGTCAGTTTCAACGCTTACACCACCGCGTTTGTCTTTAACTTGTTTTACACATTGCTTTTTAATGGATTTCATTTCTTCATTAGTTAATTGACGAACTTCCCAAAGAATTGTGTTACCTTCTTCATCTTTAAATGATTCTGATACAGGAATAAATTCGTTTTCTTTTGCGATTTTATTCGTTTTTAAAAAAGCATTAAATGATTTTGTAGCTTGTTTTGTCATAATTGTTCTCTCTTTCTGTTTTATGTATTATGTACCAAAGAAGGTACGGTATAGCCTAAGCTATACCATACCATCTAATACGTTGAATTTTTCTGGCATTTCAAAGTTTTCAAATGTGAAGTCAACCTCTTCATCAAGATATTCACCATCAGCGTCAAATTTAGCTAAGATACCACCGTCTAGGTTTACATCTTTTAAAATGATTGTTTGACGACCAATAGCTGATGTTGGATCTTCATTTGTAACTTGAATGTCAAAATAAACATCTTCACCAGTTTCTTTGAATCTAACTAACAATTCTCTGAAAAGACTTGAAGTATAGTGGAAAGTTGCTGAACCAGTTCCTTTCCAACCAGTTGATTTATTACCTTTACCTGTTTTACCAAGAATAGGTACTTCTGTTTTAGTTTTTTCAATACTTGCTTCTAAGTTGATTGCTTGCATGAAGTTATAACGAGTTCCTTCAATAGTTACAAAACATTCAGCTAATGAAGCTGTTACAGTATCTTTTGCGTTCATTATAGTTGCCATTATTCAGATCTCCTTATACTACACGAACAGTCATGTACAATTTTTCCATTGTACCAACAACGTTTACAACCATATCGACTACTACGGATGTTTTTGTTTCACCTTCTGAAATTACCAACAATGAGTTATCCCATTCTTGAATAGCTCTTAGATTTTGTAATGTTTTAGCATAGTTATCAAGAGCGTTCCAGAAAGAAATTCGACCAGCTTTGTCGTTTGGAATTTTACCTAAGAAGTTAGTGTTAAATTCTAAAGCAACATCGTTACCGATTTGGTCGATGATTCTTACAACTTTATTGTCTGAGAAATCAGCACTTTCTTCCATTGAGTATTCAACTAAAGAGTTAATATCAACTAAAACTCTAGTATCATCTCCAACTCTATGGAATACGAATTTACCAGTTTTAATAGCGTCTTCAAGTTCTGTTTTTGTGTAATCAACTTTGAACTCATATTCACCATCATATTTTTTGTTAGTGTTTGTTTTGTTGATTTCACAACCAGCTGTAGCACCAGCCACCCAGAAGATACCGTGATGAGCTGGAACACCTTCTGTTACAACAGGAGTGTTTAAAACGATAACACCTTTTTCGTTAGGATCGAAATCACCGTAAATAACAGTTTGGAATTTAACACCAACTTCATCTCTCATACGTTTTGTATAAGCGATGTATAAATCAACGATTGTTTTTTCTACTGAGTTACAAGCTAAAGTGTTGAACGCATAAGATTCAGCTACTGCTAAGAATTTAGCGTGTTCTGAATTAGCATTAACTGTACCGTTAGCACCACCTTCTAAATAAACAGGTTGTGTTCCAGCTACTAACGCACCAGAAGCAATGTTAAATTCAACATAATCATTAGCAACTAAATCAGCGTATGCTCCAACTGTTTGTTTATCAACTTCAACACCGTCAACCAAAGTGTAAACGTCAAATTTACCTTCAACGTCAACGTTAGCTTCAATTAAAGTTGCAATTTTGTTACCTTTGATACCAGCGTATTTAGCTGTGGCTACGTCACTTTTCGCTTTTACAGCGTCAGTACCAGCTAATCTGTAAACATAAACCGTTTTAGCGTTTTTAAACATTTCGCGTACAGGTTTCATTTCAGCATCAGCATAATCGTAACCTAATAATTTTTTAGCATCTTTTTGGAAACTTTCACTGGTCAACATTGTGATTCCGTCAGCACCCCAATCTAATTCTAACGCAACAGCAGCGTAACCTCTATCAGCTACAGCAATTGAAGCATCTTTAGCGCTTACGAAGTTAATGTATGATCCAGGTAAAATTTTGTTTTGTGTTTGAAATTTACCGCCACCAAGCATTATTTACCTCCTTTTAAAAACTGTTCTATTAATTCATCCACTTGGTCAAATGTATATCTTTCATCATCTTTTAACATAATTGTTATGATGTCTTTTTTGTTCATGTAACGTTTTGCTTTATAGATTTGAGCTTTTGTGTAAGTAACAACTTCTACACCCTCTGCAACAACGTCTGTTTTTTTCTTAGCCATTAGCTTACTCCTTTTGGAATCACCACGTAATCTTTAACTGATTGCATATTTGGTATTTCGTCACGATCATCTTTATGTACGAATAGATTGTAACTAACAACGAAATTTAAAAGGTCTTTGTCTTCAATCGAATATCTCATTCCAGTTCCGCGCAATAAACCAATATCCGTTTCGATATATTCCAAACATTCATATAACTTTTCAGCTACAGTTTGGTTCATTGTGTATTGATTACCAACACGTTTTGGAAAAAAGAAAATACAAAACGGATATTGACGATGCCAACGTTTATATGTAGAATTACTTAACTTACTTTTTTGAGAATGAGTTAATGGTGAGATTAGAAAACAAGGTTCGTTTAAGTCTTGAGCCATTCTATCTGAATAAATCTCATAACCTTCACCGAATGTTTCGTAAATTTTAGCGGATATTCCAGATATAATTGCTTCTATCATTTGAACAACCCTCCTAAAACTTTGTTAATTTCATCATCAACAATTTCTTCTAACAAATTCCAAGTATCGTGTTCTGCTTGCGCTAACATGTGAATACCGTCAGTACGTTTTCTCCAAGGTACTTTTTTGTGACCTTCTTCAACGAAACTAGCGTAATGACCTTCCATACCAACAGCAACAGCTCTTTCGTTATGTGCTTTATTCGTAGCAGTTTGAGAAAAACTATTACCTTGTCTTTGAGGTTTTTCAACGTCTTTTCGCCAAGAAGTATATAACTCACCAGTAACGATTGGTGTTTTTGCTTCTGCTTCTGAAAGTGTATTTTCCATAGCAACTTTACAAGAATTAATAAAAATATAATCAATCTCTTTTGATTGAACTTTTTTATTCAATCCTCTAGCAAATCTTGTTACATCAGCATATTCAAATTTTATAGGATTTTTCATTAAGCGTAATCCTCCAATATTGAACATGTTATTTCTTGATGAGTTGGATAAATGTATGGTGGTGATGAGTTTTTAAGTTTCATAACTTTAGGTTCATCAGCACCAATCACATTTCTTTTAACTTCAAATTCAGAACCAGCTTTAATGTCATATTCTGGCGATAAAAATAACACGACAGAAAGAGTAAGATTCGATGTTACTTCATCGCCAGACGGTCTTACAAAAGTTCCAAAAGACATTCTACAAGGAACGTTTTCATAAACTTTCGTAAATTCCGTCTTAGTTATTTTACTTTTGGGATCTTGTGTTTTAACATTAGCCCACACAGTACAAACATCGGTATATAACGTTTCAATTTGTTTTTTGTGAATGTTATTTACCACGCTAATCTCCTATGAGCTTTCAAATCTGATAGACCATAAGAGGTCATGTTTTTACACTGTGAACGAAGAATGTCTAATGGAGTAGTAGCCCCAACTTGATAATTAATTTCTGTATCACCAAGCTTAGTTGATTTAACTAATGTTTCAACAAGAGTTTCATCAAGTTGATTGAAACTAGCTTTATCCAAAAGAAATTCACCACATACTCTTTCAATAACTACGTATTCCAAGCATTCTGGAATTTTGTCAATGTTACACCAATGTTTGATATTTGCTTCTACTTTTCCAATCAAATAAGAAACAGTTTTATCATCAGAATCAACTAACGATTTATAACCCAATGATTCTAATCTATCTTTTATTTTTACTGTTAAAGTAGTTGTATCTAACATCAATATCACCCTTTATTTCGCTTTGGTTCTTGTTTTAGTAGCTGGTTTAACAGGAGCAACAGGTTCTTCAACCTTTTCTGTTATCTCTTTAAATCCAAGCTCTTTTAGACGTTTAATGACATATTCGTCTGTTGTGGTAAGTTCTCCATGAGAGAACTTACACAACATACAATTACGATTACTGTCAAAAACCCATTCGCTATTGTTACCTTTGAATTTCGCCATAATCGTCACTTCCTTTTATTAAGCACCAGTTTTTAAACCGTAGATACATCCATGTAAGAATGCTGGAGCGTGGTCTAAACCGATTTGACCAAAGATTTGGATCTTATCAGAAGCACCTGTTTTAGCAAGTTCTTCTTCAAATAGAACACCTTTGTTTGGTACTACTTGGAATACAGGAGCAACGTGAGCAACGTCAGCAATAAGAATTGCATCAGCTGGCATAAATCTGTTCCATACGATACCAACTTTACAGAAATCTGTTTCAACTTCTTGAATATTTAAACCACCAACGTTACGAGAAGCTGGAAGACCAAAACCAAGTTGTTTTTGGAATGCTTCTGTAAGTGCTTGTTTTTGGTATGAGTTAGCAAATAATACTACGTTATCAAATGCAGCACCGTTATCAGCCATTGCTCTAGTTAAATTTTTAATTAAAGCGTCTGATAAATCAGCACCAGCAGCATCAATATTAGTACCAGCGTCTGATTTACAAAGTTCCATCATACCACGAGTTTTGTTTGGTGAATCAACTCCTGTTGATAAAGCGTATGTACCATTTAAGAATGTGTGTTCAACGTCACGAGCGATTTTAACAAGTCTTTGTTGAATTTGCCAAGCTTTTTCATTAGCTGGGTTAGGTTGTTGACCAGCTGAGTTTAGACCAGCTAAACGACCCATGTTTGATTGTTTTACGTAAGATAAGTCGATAACTTCATGGAAAATTTGAGTTACGTTCTTTTCTTGACGTCTAGCAATTGCTGTAGCAGCTGGAGCTGTTAATGAAGCTTGTTCAGAAATTGCTGGTTGAGCTGCTTCTGGGTAATCATATAAAACACCAGTTGCAAATTCATAATCTTGTGTTACTTTTCCACCAGTTAAACCACCAATCATAGATAAGAAAGGTGTATCTTTAGCGGATGCTGTGAATAATTCACCAGCGTAGTTAGGACAATTCCAAGTTGTTATTGTTCCGTTTACTGCCATAGTTTAAATCTCCTTTTATAGTAATGAAATTCCTTGTTGCGCTGCTTCTTGTTTGATTTTAATTTGTTCTACTTGATTACCATTAGCTTTTGCTTCTGCTAATCGAGATTCAAGAATTGAGCGCGGTGTTGGTTGTCCAGCTCCTCCGTTATCTTTAGGAGAAGAACCTTTAAAACCTTCGCTTGAGGAGTTGAATAGATACCCATCAGTTTCTTTTAGTTTAGTGATAACATCATCGATACCTTTAACGTTTTCACCATCTAAAGTAGCTGATTCTAAGAAATCCGACATTAAAGCTTTTACTGCTTTTGTGTTTTTTGCATTAGCTTTAACTAATGTCATTTCAACAGCGTTATCTAAGTTGATTTTAGCTATTGCTTTTTCGTGATCTGAAATTAATTGCTGGTTTGTTTCTCGACTTTTTTCAAGTTCAACTTTAAGGTTATCGAAATCTTTAGCTGAATCTGTTAAAGTTTTTAGTTGTTCCAGACTGTTTTCATAATCTGTTTTGTATTTATCTCTTTGTTCGATAACGGTATTGAGTCGAGATTTTGGTACAAAATCAGAAAACTCTTTGTTTACAACTGTGATAATTTTTTCAGCAACTTCATCAGAAATGCCGAACTCCATGAGTGCGTCTTTTTTCATTTTTTCCTCCATTTTTAACGTTGAATGCCAACGAAATATAATACTAAAAATCTTTTTAAGATACTTTTATTATAACGTTTTTCTTGATAAATTTCACTTTATTCTTATATCTTAATAAAACTTTACAAAACAGTTTCATAAATCAAATCTAAATAAATTTGTTCTTTTCCTGTAAATAACCAACCCACGTTAAAATTAACACCAAACCTCATTAAATTCACTCTCCAAGGTTTAATGTTTGATGTCGCTTTCATCATTCTCTTAAACTTTGAGTTAGTATCGTTAAAAGATACTTTTCTTACGGCTAGAAATTCTTTTGGAATATCAACGCACATCATTTGACCATCCAACTCATACAAGAAGAATTTATTTTTAAGTTGCTGCAACGACAATTTAACAACAATTTCTTCGTGATATTTACAGTTCAAATCATGTTCACGACAACATCTTAAATCCCATTGAAAATGTCCACCAGCTAACCAACTAAAAACTCTTGGTATTGTATAACCATCAAACTCTTGGTTTCTAGGACATAAATAAATTGTTCCATCATCGTCCATATACAACTGATTATTTAAAGCAACATACATACCATCATCTGTTGTTATTTGCTTTGTTATTGTATCGCCAGTTAAAAAACACCCCATTATTCATCATCCTGTTCTATTGTTCGATCTTCCAACTCAATATAAAATTCGTCTTCTTCATTATCTTCATTACGAACATGTTCAACTTGACTGAGTTGGAAAGTGAACAACTTAAATTTACCAAACAATTTAAAATCTATTCGTTTTTTACGAACCAATTTAGGCATTAAAATTTTTCCAACATTCTTTCAAAATCTGAAATGTAACCTTTAATTTCTGGTAAAGCTTTTTTAGCTTCTTGAACGAATTTTTCTCTATTGTCATCGTAGAAATGTTCAACAGCTTTAGCGATTTTTAACATCTTCTTAATTAATCTGATTTTCTTAAACATCTTACCACCTCTTTAATATATCCCACATTTCTTTATTTTTAGTTATTGGGCTTTGTTCCCATAAAGTTCTCAATGTTCTTGAAAGCATACTTAAATATTGTTCGCCTGTATGCTTACCGAGTTGCACATTTTCTATAGCATTAAAATAAGCTTCTGTGTTTTCTTCTGTTGCAAACTCGAAAATATCCCTATCGCCTTTTAAATTATTGTTTTTTGCGCTCAATATAATGTAATTAGACATTCTGCTTCTGCCACCTTTTGCCCTTGCTAATGCGTGGTCTAAAGTAGCGGTTTCAGGAGTTAACTCACCACCAAAAAAGTCTTTTTCAAGTGGTATATTACCCTTTTGATATTCCGTTTTAATCGGGCTTTTTCTTTTAAAAGGTATTAATATTGGTTTTATAGGTTTAATCATTATATCCTTTCGCAAATAGGTAAGGACAATAATGTCCCTACCCATCTGAACCAAAATCAACGGACTTTGGCGAGTATCGCAAGTTTTTAACCCTGACCGCCTGAACTTGCAAACAGTGGATGGTCTACTACTGCGCACCTTCACCATCGCTCGTAATTTAGCCCAGCTAAATAGCAAAACTAGGTATTGCTCGAGCGTCACCGTTCTTTTTTAATTTTCAATGTTCTGTTCTTCTGTTGGTGTTTCTGTTGGTTCTTCTTTAGGTAATAAAACAGTATAATCATTAGTTTCAAAGAATTGGTCTAATTGTTCATTTGTAAACCCTAACAAAGCACCAATTGCACTTACATAAGGATTTCCACGATAAAAATTATTTGCTTTTAGTTCGATTTTTAATGCTTTAATATCTAAGCCTTGCGGTTGTAATTGCGTAACATAAGCTAAAATATCATCAAAATCCATACCTTTTGCTTGATATATTCCGCGCTCAACATCTGCACCTGTTAAATATAGCTTTGCAATGCGCTCTTTTTCTTCCTGTGCTTGTTCTGCTTCCCAAGCTTCGTCTTTTAAAACATATTCATCTCCATCCAAAACATACTCATCTTGCGTTTCTTCAACTTTATCAAGATTGTAAAAAACATTATCTAATGGTTGTTGTGTATAAAATTTAATTTTTCCTTGTTGATAACCTAAGTACATTTTTAAACCTCGCCTTCTGCATAAATAAACCTGAATGTAATAAGTTCAGTTGGGCTATTATGATATATTTCAAAAATATCGCCTTTTTTACACGGCACATTTACATATCCTTGCATATAACCACCAGCATTAACATACATAACAGACGCGCCTATTTTAGTTACTGGGTTATAAATAGAAATATGTTTATTTTGTGTTAATTTTGCAGACAATACAGCCCATCCATTAGCAGGAGCGGTATAAGTTGAACCATAAGCCCCTAGTTCTAAATCAACATATCTATTTGATGGCAACACATAACCACTGATTAAAGAACTATTATCAGGAATTATATTAGCTAACCCTTCCAAAACTTCACCAGCGTCCAATAATTCTAAATTTTGAACTGCGTTAGCTACTTTAAAATATAGTTGTGCGTTTGATTGTTCTGCAACAATACCCGATTTTGATGAGTCAGTTGTTAAACCTAAAGATTTATCAACATCCCCTGAGTTAGCAGAGGTAATTGTACCCGCTTCCATACCATAAACATCTTTATTTAACTTGACTACATGAACAGAGCTAATTGTACCGTCTGTAACACCCATATTAACCCCGCCACTAGTTAAACCCAATGTCATTCCATTACCAGCGACAGCACCACTTAATGATTTTGTTGCAACAGTTAAAGGTGTTCTAAAAGTTAAATTATCTTGGTCTAAAATCCAATATTCGTCATAAACAACACCGCTAACCATATCGGCTTTATTGATTACTTTTAAATCGTAATTATTCACACCATTGACAATTTCAACTAAAGCATCGTAACAGGTTTTATAAATACCTGCATTGTTTTGCTGTTCGCCAGCTTTTAACCAAGATACATTGTTTGGTTTAAAATCAAAATACATTCCTGTGAATAATGGAATAGTATCGTTTTCAGATGTTGTGACTTCTGTTACGTTTGTTATAGCTTGAGTTACTTCTGTATTGCCTACGCAATAGTATAAATATTTGTTTTCGTTAGGTTGAACAACATTTGAAGTATCTGCGATAATACCCGATTTTTCAGGGTCGGTTGTTATGCCATAAGCTGCCGATTTAAGATATGTTCCCGAAGTTATATTATTAGGTAAAGTTGTCCCATAAACATCAGTATTACCACCTATAACGGGAGCAGCCCCCGACATAGCTGAATATGTCCTTGCACCATAATTAGTTGTTCCATCGGTTAAACCAAAAGCCATACCATTACCAATAACAGGTACGCTGTCAACAGAACCCTTAATAGCAAAATATTTATTCCTTGGTAAGAAAACTCTTTCATTTTCCTCATCAATACCGTAAAAATCTGCAATTCCAAAAGTATTATAAAACGCATCAACTATTGATTTATCTGAAATATTAAAGAATTGATGTCCGTTAGCATTAACAAACATTGTTAAAACTGAGTCGCCAAGAGTTGTTTCGGTTTCTGTTGCGCTATTTTTTTCTTCCAAACACTTATTATAAAAATCAGGATACAAAGCACCGCTAACATAAGTACCTTGTAAAGCCCAACCTTTGGCTTGTTCACCTTCTAAGATGTGGTCAGAGATTTTTGTGTCGAAAAGATTGAAACCACCCCCACAATGTTCATGAATGTACGCTTCAAGTTCACTACCCTTGTAGTTACCACCGTCAAGATCGACTTTATTATTAAGAGCTTCTAATATTGTTCCGTCTGTTACTTGTATATCTTCACTCATTTATTTAAACCTCCGTTATTCTAAAATGATATTAGTTATGGTTATAGTTCTGTTATTACCAAGGGAACAAACTATTTGAAAATAATCAATAGGAAGCGAACTAACAGGTTCATATTCAATTCTATACGTACCAGAAACCAAACCACTAGCCAAGTTTGTCGTTGAATGTCCTTGAGTAACCAAAACCCTACCATCATTATTAGGTATAATCACATCAAATTTGATTTTACTATAGTTAGTGTAAAAACTACTTGGCGCGGATGAATCTTTTAAATATGGTGGATAAAAACTACAAGACATTGTAGTTCCACCGCTATCCCTACAAGTCAACGACATGCTAAAAGGTTTACCATTATCAAGCATTAACATTTTTTTACTGTTCAAACGTAACATCTCACGCTCCTTTAACTACAGCACCAACTACCCAACCAGCTAAATTGTTATCATAATCGAAATACAAATCATAATAACCTTCTTCCAACTCTGGTTGCGATTTATTCACGAAATATTCTGTACCCCAAGTAATCACTGGAGTTCCAACGATTTTAGCCATAACTTTAATTTGGTTGAAATAATCTGTGTTAACTTCTGTTGGTAAATTAAATGCCGTTTCACCATCTATCACCATTGAATATATTTTATCAACTTCAAGAGTAATAATTCCGCTTGTTTCAGTTAAAGTGGTTAGAAGTTGTTTATATGAAGCTACATCAGCTATAGCTTGATTTTTAATCTCATTAATTTCTTCAACGATAACACTAATATCTGTACCGTTAGCTAACTCGGTTAAGATACCAATATTAACTTCTGTTTCTGGTCGTTCGTAATCACCAACGTAGAAGTATAAGTATTTATTAGCATCTGTATCAACACGTTCTGTTGTTGGTGTTGGTAGGTTTGCTGTACCTGTACCATCACCAGTGATACCTGATTTTGTTGGGTCGGTTGTAATACCAAGTGTTAAACTGCCTTCATAAACATTACTAGCTTTACTTGTACCTACCTGAGAACCATAATTCTCGGCATAGCACTGTAATCTTGATACACTATTACTTGTATAACTAACCAAGCCAAAATTAGTTTCACCATTAGTCAAACCTAATGTCATTCCGTTACCGTAAATATTCAAATCACTTACAGTAACAGGAGCTGTACGTGGGTATTTAGTAACCAACTCAGCATTTTCACGAGGTAATTTAAATCTTTCATTCTCAGTATCTAATAAATAGAACCAAGCACTTCCACCGTCTTCATACGCTAAACGTACGTTATCGTGTTGATCAGCGTTAGCAATCTTAAAGCCGTTAGGACTTAATTTATATGTAACACCTTGTTCAGTTTTTTCAACGCAATTTTCATTGTTAAATTCTTTCAATAAGTGTTCATAAGCTGTTACATAAATATCAGCGTTATGCCATGAGAATGTATCAGCTCTCAAATATGAAGCATCGTTATATAATACATCAGACCAGATGTGAGCGAACATTGGTAAGCTGCTACCACCGCCACCGCCAGAACCTTCTGCAACCAACACATTACCCATGTAATCTTCAAATCTACCTTTAGTATTCTCAGCATTTGTGTATTGATAATATAAGCGGTTGTAAATTCTCATTTCTACAGGAATGTGTTCACCGAATGGAATGTAAATAACACCAGCATCGAAATTACCAGCTATGTTATTGATTTGATCCATAGCATTATCAACAGTATCCGCTACAGCACCAGTTATTTCTTCAACAGCACCTTGAGTAGCTTCTTCTGTTTTTACTTCAATACGTCTTTCCATCTGTTTCAGAATTGTTGGATATTGAGCAACAATTTCTTCATCAGCTGTTAGAGATTCGTTACAGAACACCATAAATTTATAAGATGTCCAAACAGCACCTTCATCATTTTTAAAAACTAATTGCGCGGATATTGTTTGTGGACTTGAAAGAGTCATTAACGTCAAATCCCAATAAACACGAAGGATTCCGTCACTTGTTACCTCAGAAGTTAGTTTAACTTCATCAAGCCCACCAATAAATTCTGAACCATGGCAAATTACATACGGATCTAAAGTGGACAAATCCACGTTATCTTGAACGTAATTCTCCATTTGAAATTCAACAGAATCAACGGTATTGTTTGCTTGAAAGAGGTTTAAAACATAAGGTTTAATTTGTCGGCTATTCGCACCGAAACAAATATGTGTACTTGTTGTCATTATTTAATTACCTCCCCAACCAGATAGCATAAGCAATTCGGATGCATCGGACTCGCTGTTACCCCAACCTCATACATTTCCATTGGGAACACCGTATTGTGTAATGCTATACAGTCTTCACAAGACGTAGGTAATAACCTACAAATATATCTATAATGTGTGTATTTAGCTTGTTTAAGTGCCAAATATGTAGCATGAGTGTTGAAATGTGCATTCTCAGTTAAAACCAATCGTTTCGCAGCATTTTCGTTTATACCCATGAGCTTAGAAACTTCTATAATGACATCATCCACAGAAGCTTCATTTCTAAAACTTTGAATTAGCGCGGATTTAACAGACGTTGAAAGTTTAGCTTTATTCACGTTGAAGCGTTCGTATAAATTCATATTATCCGCGCTCCAAGCTTTTAATAATTCTTTCTTTATTTGCTCTTGAGCTAAAGCTTGAACTTTTAAGTTTTTAGTTATGTCGTAGTGTACAACCCAACCAGTTAAAACAAGAAGTTCAAGTAAAACGTTTGAGGTTTCATTTGAAACAACCTCAACCTCTTGGAGAATCGGAATTAATAAACTTTCGTATTGAGTTACTTCTGGTTTATTTTGATATGATTTTAAAACTTCAATCCAATCTGTTGCATCTGATAAACTTTCAGTTGTACGATTTTCTCGTATATCTTCATTTTCGGTATCTTTTTCAGATACTTTTTGGTCATCCCAATACTTAATGTATTGCTCGATTAAGTCGTGAAACATCTCAAGATGTTCTTTATCCAACGTTCTATAAGCATTTTTTAAAGACACCTTGTTATTTGTCGCATATTTACCATAGAAAAATCTTATACGTTCTTCGATACGGTCTATGGTTTGTTTATACTTTTTTTCGAGAAGAAGGTATTTAGCTTTCCCATTCTCCTCGATCTCCTCCATCAACTCATCAAAAACTACGTTCCAGTAATTACTGCTGGTGATAACCATTAAGTGTTACCTCCAGTAAGACGAGTTTGGTTACTATTTGTATTTACTTTTGGTTTATTAGATGATGTTCCTTTTCCACCGCTTCCGATTTTCTTGTACGGGTCGAGAGAGTCCATCATTTTCTTGTCTTCTTCTTCAATCATTTCTTGAGCTTTTTTAGGGTCGTTAATCCAAGGAATTTGTTCAAGCATCAAGATATTCGGTATTCTTACACCAGCGTTAGTTAGAGAAGTCATAATTTCTTGTTCATTTACAAGCATATCTTTATTGAATACAACTTTAACTTTCTCATCGATGTAATCACCTTTTCCAGTAGCTTTCAAATGAGATTTAACGAACCAGAACAATTTTTCTAAAGCCCATTTATATTTAACAATTGTTTTGTTAGCATCCATATCCATCAATTGATAAATACCGCGCATTTGTAAGCTGTTAGGACTTCCATCAAGTTCTAAGTTCTCAGTATCGCAAGCTCGACAATTTCTGAATAAAGATTGTTTTAGAAGTGATAAAACGATGTTGTAATTATCCGCATTAACTTCAATTCTTAACGCACGAACATCACCAGTAGCTCCAGATTCTGAACGAACTTTGATAGCACCGTAAGCCATTAAATTTTGGCGAAATTCTCCAAGGTTCTCACCGTCATAGTTTTCAAGTACCAATACGGTATTACGTACATCTTCACCCATGTTATTACAGAAATCAGATGTTAGTTTATTAATAGCATCTTGAATTGATTTACAACGGTTAAGAAGTGGAATTTCTTTGTTATTAAGTTTAAATGGAATGATTGGAATTGTATCACTCCAAGTATAAGCTTTATCGTCTTTCACCATATAATCTGTGTGTGGGTTTTCTCTATCCACAAACAGTTTATTACCAACTAAAATATAATTATCTATACCGTCTGGTTTATAAATCTCAATGTGTTTAATAACTTCATCGTTTAATGATTTTTTAGGTTCTTCTTCATAATAACGAACAACATATTCCAGCTCTTTTCGATTGTCATTAGTGTAAAATGGAAGAATTGAATGAGCTGGGAAAACTCTAAATCTTAAATGACCTTCTTCATCATAATAAACGTATAAATATCCAACCCCACCAATTAGCGAACATTCGCCAAGATCAGTTAAAGTATCTAAGAAATCGGCATTTATAATTTTATCCAATTCCTTTTGAAAATCTTCGTTTTCTGTAACGAAAACAGGTTCTTGCGATAACAAATAGCTATTTTTCATATCAATAGCTGTCGCGTATAAGTTGTCAACAATTTTTTCATTTGGTAAATTGTTAATTTCAATCAAATTACCGTCAGCGCCAATAGCTTCGCGTTTTCTATTTAAAATATCGTGAAACCCAAGGAAGTATAATTCTCCAATAAGTTGGTTTTGTCTATATTTAGACCCCAACCACTGCGAAATCTTTCGCTCTAACCATTGAATTTCTGTTGTTCTAGGAGCTGTGATTTTCATTAGTTTTTCAGCTCCTTTGTGTAGAAGTTTTCTAAACACATTTAATCACCTTTTAATTGCAATTTTAGGATAATATCCTATATTATACCATATAGGGTATTTTTTTACGAATGTTAAGAAATGTAACGATTTAATCGAAACTGAATAATGAACCAATCAAATAAGGAACGCAGCAGTAAAGCATACTGTCCATGCAGTGATCGAACTCATCCATTGGTTTATCAATATAATTTTCATATTTATCTTTTTGCCAACCATAAGAACTTAATTCTGTTATCGTGTTCACACATCTCGGATGAACATAAATATGAGTTTCTTGGATTTTCTTAATCCCACTGAGTTTTGAATCATTACCTTTACGAGCTTTTCGTATTCTCGATAAACCCATAGTGTATAAGTCATTTATATCTTTCGGAGCAGCTGAATCAGCGTAAATGATTTTATCTTTAAAACCTAACTCTAAACAAGCGTTGTAAATCATTTCATTTGTGGCTTTAGTTTTTACCCACTCATCGAAAATATAGATTTCTTTTCGTTTGTTACTAACGAAACACTGAACTAACGCTGTATTTGATGTAAAACCAAAGTCAAGACCGATAGTTTCTTTTATGTCGTCTATTTTATATAAATCATCCAACGTAAAGAATTTTTCATCCCAATTCTCGTAAATAAGCTCGGATGATGTACCCCATTCACCTCTACCAGCTGTTAAATAACGTTTTGGGTTATTTATTTTCATATTTTCAAACACAGCTAAGTCAGCTTCATCAAGCCATTCATTCACTTCATAATTACGAGTTAACGCTAAAACATCTTCGCTAGGAGTATCGAAAAACCTAGCTTTGAGCCAACTTTTAGAGTTCCAAGGGTTAAATGTAAGACACAGACGTTTGCAAAGCCCATTAGCAGCATCATCAGCGTTTAATTGACCACGAATAGATTCGTCAATTGTGTTAAACATTGTTTCATTAATTTCATAAGCTTCTTCGATCCAACACCAACATAAAGAACCTTTTGGAACAGAAATAGATGTCAATTTTAAAATATCTTCACAACCGCGAAATAGAACTTTATTTCCGTTTGGAAGATATGTTATTTCTAATGGGTTTTTAGTAAATTTCCAAAACTCAGTTACACCCAATCGATCACAAGCCCATTGAATGTCTGAATAACATGAGTTTAACAACGTTCTTTCTGTTTTACGAACACATAACAAGTTAGCAGTTTTATACTTCATAAGGTTGTAAACGAACCACAGCGCTGTTGTTTTAGATTTCTTAGATGCACGAGAACCTTTAACGACAACATAACGTTTCTTAGTCCTCCAATATTCACCGTACCCCCCACCAATTATTTCTGGAAGATTTATTTTGTTCTCTTTACTCACTTAAATCACCTGTTAAATAAATTGACAAAAAATAACTTTAAATGTTAGAATATTTACAACAAAGGGCATAATTTTGAAATATTCATTAAATTTTTCTACATTTAACCACAATCAGAAATGATTGTGGTTTTTAATCTTTAATAAAATTCTCCCCAACAATAATAGGAACAGCGATGTTTGTTTGATGTGTAACGTTTGCACTCCATTCTTTCTTACATCGGTTGTTTAACCAATACTGAATAGCTTTAATATCTGGTTCAACATACTCCTCTATCTCGTGTTCAACTCCTTTATTATCCACCACAGTTTTGGTTTTCATATAACCAGTTGCTTTTTTGAATAACGCGTTGGTTACTTGACCGTTGGCAAAATCCATACCGCGCTCAATCGCTTCACTGATCTCGTAATGCTCATCTCTCCAACGTTGCAACATGTTACGAGAAACACCCATTTTACGAGCAATAGCAGCGTAACTTAAACCCTCCATAGCCCATTTTTCAAGTTTAATTTGACCTTCACGAGTTTTCCACTTTCTATAGTCTTTAGATTCAACAATAACTTCTGCTGGAGTTATAACAGTTAATTCTTTTGTATAATCTTTAAGTTCTTTTTCCATACTAATATTTTACACCACGTTTAAACCGTTTTCAATTACCCCCTATAGGTATAAAAAAAAAAAAAAAAAAAAAAAA
>JAEIGA010000779.1_pt1 | contig 47461 bp, 81 predicted proteins | sample 9270691 | NCBI WGS metagenome assembly JAEIGA01 (sample SAMN17057246, study PRJNA624740) | gut metagenome | biome: biome; isolation source: fecal sample | host: Bos grunniens | place: China: Xizang | collected 2019
AATTTTAGCTCTATCCAATAGGTATTGATTAGTAGTTAATTCAGTTTCACTCATTTCAGCAGCTTTCGCCGCCAAATCATTTTGCAACTCAATAATTTTTCGCATTGAGGTAATGCGAGCTTTTTCTTCATCACTGGTATAATTCTAATTTGCGGGTAATACACCAAGCATTTTATCTAAAGTTTCATTCTTTTTGCGCTAAATATCTTCTCGACCAGTTTTGGTCATCATTTTAAGATTATATGTTAAATTTGTCAAAGACTGAGATAACTTATCAGAGAACACTCTTGTCATTACGGCCCCAAGAGTCAATAAGACTCCTTTTAATCCGCCCAGTCCATCAATTAAATTATCAACGAATCCTAAAATTTTTTCAACATTATTTAATAAATCTATGAAAAATTCATCATTCATCAATTTTTCATAAATACTTTGTGCGGCAGCTTCAACTCGCTTGGATGCGGCCTCCCAAGACTCAGCATAAATATCTGCCTGCTCTTGTAAAGCACCTTCACTAGTGTTAGCAGTAGTTAAATTAGATTGGAAGAAATTCCAATTATCCATCAAAGCAATTAATTGCGTATATTGACGAACACCAGCAACGCTTTGCGCTAAAGCTACCTATTGATCTTTAGATAAAGTATTCCATTTAGCACCCATCTCATTTAATAGGGTGTCCATATCTTTTAATTCGCCATTAACACCTTTAATGTCAATGCCGACGGATGCCAATGCCTCAGAGTATTTTCCCAAAGTGGTACCATCATCTAAAGTTTCACCTAACTTTAGACTCTGAATACGAGCAAATAGTGTTTTAAATGCGTTACCAACAATATCTGCGCTTTCTCGAGTAGTTGATGTAACGGTCGCCAAAGCGGCTGCCGCATATTCATAACTCAAACCTACAGTTTCTGCTACGGCTGCAAATTTATTTAAACCTTCAGAAATTTCATCGGTACTAGAAGCAGTAGCTGCACCAAGAGCTGTCATAACATCAGCATAATGCTCTAACGATTTAGAACCATCATAGAAGTTATTCCAAACTGCGGTCATTTGGTCAGATACATCTTCAGCGCTCGAACGAGTGACATTCGCCATTTTAATGGTAATGTCTGTACGCTCTTTTACTTGCTAATCAGATAAGCCCTGTTGATAGTAAATTAATGACGCTTTAGTATAATTTGTTGTACTTGTACTTAACGCTTTTGCGGCTGTATTCGCTTCTTTTGCAAATTTAGCCATTTCATCTGTATTCTATCCAGTAACAATACGAATATCATTTAAAGATTCATTTAAATCTTGAGCATAATTATAGGCAGTTTCAATAGCTCCAGTAAATCCTTGCAAAACAGTAGAAGAAATTTGCCATCTAACAGTATTCTTAAAAGTAGACCACATTTTTTCTATAGCTTCACTTGACCGTTTAATTGGAATTTCAGCTGCCGCAACAGCCTGCGTCAATGTAATAAATGCCTATTGGCCAGCAGGTCCGAGTGATTGTAACTTTTCAGCGTATTTTTCCAAAGACCCTTGGCTTTTGGTTAAAGACTAATTTAATTTTACAAAATCTAAATTGCCGGTCTTAACATTGGTCGCAGCTTGTAAATGAGTTTTTAACTCTGCGGCTGCGCGTACCGCACCCTAAATATCGCCTTCGATACCCAATTTAGACTGCGGCATATTAATTAAATTGGTTAGCTGTTTTTGTAAATCTTGTAATTGCGCTTTTGCCTTTCCGGTATCGGCAGAAAACGACAGATTAACATTATATTGTGCCATTCATTTTGCTCCTTTCTCTCCGATTTTTTATTTTGCAAAATAAAAAATCGGGTGTGAGAATAACTTCTCACACCCGAAATTACTCCTACTCAATCTTAAAACTATGATAAGTAGTTTATCCCAATTTGGTTAATACTTCACGAAGCAAGCCCAGATTCTCGGGGTCTCCAAGAGCCTTCTGAATGTTGGTCGCATCTAAATTCATATTGCTATAATCTTGAGCTACAATATCAAGAATTCCCATTACAGAGTTCTTATACTCATAAATAGATTTAATGGTCTCGCGCAAACAAGTTTCAAGATAATCCTTCTCGCTAGCAAGCATCATATCCCAAACCTTGATCCACAGTTCATTACCGACAATTAAATCATATAGCTTACAGGGGTCTTCTTTCTGCTTATCGGTAAAGGTTAAATTAGTATAAGCATCAATTACTTCTAAAACAAAGAATACTCTTACCTTACCTTCATTATAATAACCATTATCATCAATAGCAGAATTAATAACATTACCAATTAAAGTTAGTTTATCATTAACTGGTAAATAATCCTTAACTTCAATAGTCAAATCATTGTGAGTAATAATACCACAATTAGTATTAGGTTTTAAGCCTAATTTTGAAAAAGCAAGTTTAGCCATTTCAAATTCCTCCTTTTACACTTCTTAAATATATTATACAGAAAAATTTTCTGATTGTCAAGTTATTTCTATTAGTAATTAAGAATATTGGTCGACATAGAGACTTTTGTAATATTAGTTCTATGTAATTCAGCTAACATTTTGGATACACGAGCATAAGCCGATTTCATATTATTTGAACTATCCTTAATAAAGTCATTATTCCAAACTGGATTATCATATCCTTCAATATCAATATGACTAATATAATTACTTAATTTACGAACTAAATCATCAATATAATAAACTTTATATCTACCTTTAGAATTATCATTAATAATTAACAATTCAGCAGTAGCTTGTCTACCAGTAGTCGTGCGCATCGCGCCGGCTAGCGCATGTGTAGCAATTGTTAACTTCATTAAATTATGAGCTCTTGTTACCTCATTTCCCGCAGGCTGTTCGCCTTCTTCGTGAGCCGCAGTAATATTTAAATAGTGATTAGCAAATAAAGGATAATCCTAAATAAAATAGGTTAATGGTCGACTACCTTTTTGTAAAGTTATACTATTAGTTTTGTTTAAATTATAATTTTTAATAGAAGCACTAATTTTCTCTCCTGGATTACCAGGAACATCTAAAATTACATCAACCTTATCTTGAGTTGCGTGTGTACGCGCTTTTACTTCGCCGTCATTACCAAAAGAGAAGACTTCATTATTTCTTTGAGCCTTCAATCCGCCAATAAAAGCAGTTGTATCCAACCTTTGAATACTTCCATTGGAACCAATCAATTTATCCGCAACTAAGAATGATTTTAATAAATCTTCAGTCGTAACCTAAATTTTATTTTCTAAAACATATTGAGTAATAGCTGGGATATATTCTCCCATTAAACCTTGAATCTGAGATGCAGTTTGGATTTTAGTCATTTCAATTAATTCATTTAAGTCATCTATAAAATTTTGATTACTGCCATATTTAATTTGTTTTTTCTCGCCCTATTCTGAAAACTTAGCTAGCAACCCCTCATACTCTTTTTCAAATTTCTCTAATTCTTTTTTGAATTTAACAGCATCCTTATCCATATCTTCAGCGATAAGCTCTCTGTGTGCCAATAGTTTTTTAATACGGTCCAAAATAGTCACATTCCAAGTATTACCAGTTTTACCTTGGCCAACACCTCGAGCGCCTGATGCTTGCACTTTCATAGAACTAGTGTCTTTGACATAAGCTGATAAGGTTTTATAGTTTAAATGATATTCATTTAAATCTATATTTGGATTTAAATGAGCAACAGTTTCAGCAAAAATCTATTTAATAGCGTCTTGCATATCTTTAATTTCTTTATCTGTAAAATTAGCATTAATGGACTTTGAATATGCTTTTGGATTAAAGAAAAAATTTAATTGCATTTCTAAGTCTTTTTTAATCTATTCTTTATTTCCACGACGCTAATTGGCTATTCTTTTTAACATATTCTAATGCTATTGGAATACATGATTAGCACCATGACTTTTCTATCCTTTAACACTAATGCCAAATTCTTTATAATGTTCATAACGATAGTGAACGTAATCACCAATTTTATGAATACTCATATAGATTCTCCTTTCTCGCATAATAAAAAAAGGGGGATAGGTATAAAACCTATCCCCTTAATTCTTTTATTTAATTAATTAGACAAAGTACTTGTCGTGCTCAGCCTCATGGCGAGTCTCATGACGATGTAGGCCCATAGAGCCAGCGACGTCAATAATCTGAATAGCAGCCAGGACCTTCTTGGTCTTGTCGAAACGAGTGTAATCTGGGAAAGCGTCCATGGTAAAGGTGAAAGTAGAAGGATCACCAGAAGAAGCCATAGTGAAGTTGAAGTTAGACTGAATCTTGCAGTTGGGGATGATAAACTCAGCAGGCATATCTACGCCGTTAGTATCACGGAATAGAGTGGAGGCCTCTAAGTAATAGTTACCACCGAACTTATCTGGAGTGATTTCAATCTGACGAGCGCCAGACTTTCTCTCAGTATAATAGTCAACTAGAACCACTTCACCGCTCATAAACTTAGCGATATCTTCAACATTAGGCTGATAATTATGTCCATCCTTGCGCTCTTCTTCAGAACCCCAAACAATACAATTATCACTCTCTAGCCAATAAGCATCAATTTTATCCTTTTTAATGACAATGGGATACAGAACCTCATTACCTCTCATGATAGAATCAATAGCGTCATTGTGAACAGGGATGAAGGGCTCAGAAACAGGTTCACCATCGTGAGTAACCATAACATAAGCAAAGTTATCATGCTTATCGGTAGGCAGATAAGGCATTTCTTTAACTAGAATAACAATATCTCCCTCAACCAAATCATACTGGCTAGTAATATCCTTATATTTTTCATTAGTCAGATAATTAGAGTCAACAATCTCTACTTCATCAGTGGACTCCATAATATGCTGATAAACATAAGTTTCACTAGCTTCATCAGCCTCAACTAAACCAGCACCAGATAGAATCATGAATCCCTCAGGAGAAATCAGAGCGTCTTCCATGGTAAAAGTAACGGTACGCTCACCTTCCCAAGCAACCAGACGAGAGTTGCCGCGGCCACCCTGTGCATAAACAGTAGTAGCGGCACCTTCCATGCTGGAGGTCTTCAAGCTATCAAAATAAATAACGGGCTCGTTCTTATAGAAGACCTTCTTACCAATCTTCATGGGAGCCTTGGCCTTTAGAACAACATCACAAATCTCGCGAACACCGAATTTCATAATGTATTTTCCTCCTTATTATTTAATGAATAATTTTCATCCAATTGTCGGGCTTGGAATCTGGTTTGCCGCCCGCCAAGCGGGACCGCAAATCAATATCCCAATTGACATATAGCATATATCTTTCAACCAAATCGTATAACTAATACATTGTCAAATTTAGACAGTCTTGCAATGACATTGAATTAAGTCCTACGGTTAAGATTGAAACGTACTGACTAAACGTGCTTCCTTCACTGCCATTTTCAGCAGCTTTTTGTTTAGCGACCCTCTCGCGCGCACGCATTAGTTTATCTGCGATTTTCTTTGCCGCATCATTACCAGGATTAAAACTTGCCTAATCTGTATTCCGCAAACAAAAAATTCGCTCCAAAACCTACTACAAAATTTCAAAATTATTCTCATCTATAATGACATTTAAACCATTACTATTTAACACTAATGTCCTTGGAGTAAATATCGCTTTATATCCCGGGAATAAAACTTGTAAAACAGAAATTACATGAGCCTTTTTATCAGCTGTAGATTTATCTGTCATAATGGTCATAAATATTTGAAAATTGGTTGTAGTAGCTAAAAGACTTTCGTCCTCAATACACATTGTCTTATGAATACATAGACATTGTACTCCAGTGAAAAATTCTTTTTCACCAATCATGGCAATTTCTTTAATGTTTGGTTGATGAAGAATAGCCTGACACTCCGGAATCGGAATATCTGTTCCCGCAATTAACGCTAAGCGATAATCCATTAGTTGTTAAACATCTCGTCAAAATCTTTAATGAATTGTTCATCATCTGCGGGATTAGGCATAAACTTCTTATCTTCTCCACCATGAATTGCCGTATACATTAATGTTACACCACCGAAGTCATCATTCCAATTGTGCTGTACTGCTCCATAGAATTCTAACTCTCCAATGCCACTTAATTTTTGTCCATCAATCATAGAATCAATTTCTGCCGCAATACGATAGGGGCGAAGTTGAAAATCCTTTAAATGCCATTGTTCAAAGTTGCAAACAATATCAATAACAATTAAATTATCTCTAAATTCAGGATTAGTTGCATTTGGAGCAAAAGTATCATAATTAATCATTAGATAATTTAAAATATTCGGATCCACATGTAATTTTGGTGTAAATTTAATATTTGTACCAAACATTTCATACGTTTGCTCATCTGTTAAATCCGGACGAGATAAAGCATCCTTTGTAGTGTAATATAATAATTTTTTTAATCTTTTATTTTTTAAGATTAAATCTGTGATAATACCCATATCCTTTTCTAAAGAAAGGAAACTTGTCTTGGGCTAACGATAGCTTTGAATTTTCATATCGCTTTTCTCCTTTTACTCAAAACAAAGACTCAACTACAATAGTCTTATGAATGTCACCATAATGCAATTCAAATTGACCACTGTAAGTCTTCATCCAAGTTAGAGTGATTTTATTCCCCTCAACAGTGTATTCAATTGGATACTTACCATCAATGTGCCATTCGGCTTTATTTCTACCTCTGTAAATAAATTCGTACGATTTTTTTGGTTTGATAAATGTCTCTCCAAAAATAAAGTTTTTACTTTCGTCTGGCACTTCTGGATTAACTACGAGGCCATCAACAATACCAGCAGCGACATCATCCTCAATTATATTAGAATAATATTCGATAGCATTGATTTCTAAAATGCCAGGCATGCTAATTGTATCAGTGGCTTCTACGCGCCAACAGACTCGCGAAGTTAAATCATCAGCACCCTATAAGTAAAACTTTGCATATCGTTGAAAATATTGTAAAGTAGCTTCTGTTTTTGGCATTAAAATATTTAAAGAGTGATTTGGTAAATCAACACTAATTTTATTTTTTACAATAGAATTCATTTTAGTTTCCACCGGTCCACGAATCGCAATCCAAGTGGTTTGCACTTCATCATTATTGTCTTTCCAAGAGATAGAATAATTACATTTTCTAATATCTCCTCTAAAGTATGCCAATTCAGTTAAGTCTTGTAAATATATTAACCAGTGAGAATCGGTACCCTTCCACTCGAATACATCACCTGGTTTAAAATTATACTCAAAGCCAATAGAGATTACCTTATCATCATAATCTTGTTTTACAACATTAGGAGTAATAAGTGCGCGAACAGGCTTGCGATATTCCGCATCCTTTCGCACAACCTCTGCGGCTTGATATGAAAAATGCACCGCCCTATCTAAAGAGGCGCGTTTATCATGAATCATTCTTTCTTGTTGACTATGACCACCCATGGCTTTTAAGCGAGTAGCCATTTCATTGATACCTTGAATAGATTTGTCAGCAAAAGGTCTTTTATCATAGACGCCTAAGCGAGCCTACTGCAAACGGAAAGAATGCTTATGACTTAAATCATACCCGGAAGCCACGGCCAAACTCCTATAGTAAGCTGATAGTTTCAAATACGGTTTTACGATATAAGTCAAAAGAAGTTTCTACTTCTTTTAATCCTTCCAATTTACTTAATAGCTACAATAAAACGGCATCTATCATAAAAATTTCATTAATACCAATAATTTCTAAAATTACAGTATCTAATTGCTTTTGCCAATCTTCTTTATTCTCGCGCATTGGAATTAACTTCCATAGTTGATTCGTCAAACGACGAACATTAGCTTGAACACCTTCAACATCAATTAAACCATATTTAGTTATCTAAAGCATTTGTAGTTCTTAACACAGACCAGTTGGACTCAAACTATCCAGCACTATTAGAGCGACGTCTCTTATATAGGCGCTGCATATGATGTGATTGGCGCTGTGTCTCCTTCAATACAGATAATAATTTTGCTAAATGGTTAGCTTGTGATGTCATTTTAAAATCAGGGCCGCTGTATTTCATGCGAGTGTGTTCAATGGAAGTAATTTGTCTTTGAGTCCACGCGCACATCATGAGAATAGCGAGGATATTAATTTCCTCGCTACTCAACTCTGCGCTAAAAGTAGAGTCTTCAATCATAACATCTGGATTAGTATCCAATTCATGTTCGATATCTCCCCATACTACTCCTAACATAAAGTCGTCAGGTAGCAGCTCAGACTCCGGCTTAATAGTTGTCTTAATAGTGTACTCAAATAAGTTTTTGCGAGGAAATTCAAAGCCAGGAATGGCATCAATTAACATATTGCGCAAATCCTTAATGGTATCTTCTGGAGTTAACTCCAGATATAGGTCATCAGTAACTTTTCCAAGAAAGCGATTATATACTGCTGCGAATGGGGTTCCCATCAGTATTCGCTCCTTTCTATATTAGCCTTCTGTGTTCTGGCTAACTACCTTATATTTTCCTTCGGTTCTGCGGCCTGGGGTGCTTGCGGGTTGAACTCTACGAGTAGCTGTAGGAGCTTCCACCTGGCCCAGGTCCTCGGGGTCTGGAGCCATGTTGGCCAAAGCCTTGTCAACATCAAAACCAGTCTTATTCTTCAAAGCCTGACGCTTTGCGGAATCATTTAAAGGTAGCTCAACGGAATACTTCTTGACCAGGTCCATCACTCCGACAGGAGCAAAATCCAAGCAGTCCAAGAAAGCATCCAGAGAACCAGTCTGTAATAGCTCAATAATTTGAGCTTCACTCATATAATATTCAGGTTCGGTGTGGATATTCAAATCCTCCAGGGCATCAGCAGCATCAATCTGTAGGAAACTCTGCATCAGCTGCTTGCCGCCGGGACGATAAGATAACTTTACCAACTCTTCATAAGGTACTTTAATAGTCTCGCCAGGCTGAATTTCACGACGAATGGTGTTACCATTGTCCATTACAGCTCTATAAACAACAAAGCTGGCGCTTCTATTCTTAACATTCATTAATTTCTTCATATCCATAGATATATCTCCTTTTTCTCCAAATAAAAATTAGGGGAGAGGGGAATATCCCCGTCTCCCCTTAAACATTAATTCTATATTAAATTAGGACTTAACAGTAACGCTGTTCACAACATTGTGAGCACCGTTCAGGTTCCAAGTCTCCATCTGGCCAACCAGAGATGTGTCAACGTAAGCGCAAATGTTGTTACCCAGCATTGCAACAACGCCAACCTTCTTGTAGACCTGAATCTCACGAGAACGGTCCTTGTTCACATACTCGTCAACAATGGTAGCGCCCTCGAAAGCAATCTTAACAGGCTTGCCATCAGCGCCAGTAGGAATAATCCAAGCGTAGCCGGGATCGATTACCTTGCGGCTGTTGGTCTCATCCTCGAAGCCCTGCTCCAGGATAACAACCTGCCAGTTCTTATAATTTGCCAGACGGCCAGTTCTCCACAGCTCAGCCTTCATGTCCTCGGTGTAACGCCATGCTTCCTGAGGAATCATGTTAACAGCGAACTCATGAGTGCAGTAGATAACAGGAGTGCCGTAAGCAGCAGCGATGTTAATCAGCTGATCGAAAGCCTTCTCATCGAAGCCATCAGCAGCAACACGGTTTGCAGGAGGCAGCTGATTAATGGAAGCCTTCAGAGCAGCAGCAACCTCTTTGTAAACTAGCTCGTCCATGCCTTCCATGATGATTGCAGTAACTTCTGCGAAATCAACACGGCCATCCAGGAACTCTTCGAAGCCAATCTGAGCAGCTCCGCCCATAGCAGAAGTACGGACCTCGAAAGACTCCTCGTTCTTGCTTAGCTTGAAGACTTCATAGATACCAGCCAGACCCACGCGAGTCACGAACTGCTTAGCACGTGCGCGCATGTTCAGCTTACGACGGAAAATGGGCTTGTCACCCTGAGCGAAAGTCTTGACCTCAGCGAACTGGCTGTATTGCTCAACGACCTTCTTGGGTAGAATTTCATCCAGAGTTTCCTCAATGATAGAGAAAATCAGGTTCTTATTATCACGATATAGGGCATAAGTGCCAGCTAATTCCTTAAACTCATTACGCAGAGTCTCATTTAGAGCCTCATAGCTCAGGTTCTGACCATTGAAGCTATAAGCAGTAGGAGCGGAAGGGTTAGCCTTAGCAGTAATCTTTGCTAACTGAACTAAGTTATTTCTATCTAACATATTTCTTCTCTCCTTTCAATTACTGAATTCTCATAACTTTAACAGCTCTCTGATGGTCGGGCAGGGTATAAACCTTAACGACTTCCCACAGCATGCCAGTCTCGGACTCGGTCTCAGACAGGATACCATTGGCATTAGGAGCCAGAACCTTACCTAACAGGTCTTCCTTAGCGGCAGACAGGTCTAGGTTAACGAAATTGGTGGTATAGTGGTCACCAACATTAGTCTTGAACACACGGGGAACCATAGTGGTACCAGCGGGCATACGAGCTTCCTTGTAGGGTCCCAAAATCTTGAAGGGGTCCTCATTGTAGTGCAGCTCATACATATCAGGAGCAGCAGTTACATCATCAAAAGCGTAGGTGTTCTCACCCACAGTAATGGAAGTATTGCCATCAGCATCCTTACCATTTAGATAACGAGACTGGCGAACTTCCTCCATGCCATTTACGCCATCATAGGGGCTGTAAATACGAGCCTGGAAGTTATCCTTCAGCATAGCATACTCGCAATCCATCTGGTGGTCACGATACAGCTTGGTCTCATTATAAACTAACATCCATTCACCCTTACCGGTGAAGTTTACTAAACCAGACTTGTAGTCATACTTAACGAACTGACCCTGCTCTAGAACGTTGATGTCCTTATCGGCGGGCAGCTGAGCGTAAATCTGACCAGTTCTCTGTGCAGACAGATGGTTGGGCTCAACCTGGCCATAGCCGTACTCAACGAAGCTAGCCTGGCTAGTGATATGATTCTTCAAAAAATCACTTAGCATAAGTCTATTTCCTCCTTAAAAAATTAGTTCAAAGTTTTCGCAGTAGCCATGACAGCCTTTAACCAGGCAGGCATGACGTCATCTTCCATAGAACTACCATTTAAGTTATAGGTCATTGGGTCAGTTCCTGGAGTTTTATCATCATCAAGGCTAAAATTAACCTTGTTGCGAACACAAATAATTGAGAGCTTAGCCTCAATTTCGTCAAGAGAATAAGTATCGATGTTCTCAATAACATCCTTCTTGTCATCATCAGACAGCATATAGAATTGATTATTAATCAGTTCCATCTTTTCTTTTCTCTGTGCAACTTTCTTGAATTCAATCAGCTCATTAATCTGAGCAGTTTGAGTTTCATTTAGTGCAACAAGAGCGTTATACTTAGACTCTAATTCAGAATAATTCTGAGATAGCTCTACATACTCTGGAATTTCATCCAGATTATATTGAGCGGGTTTGTCCTCATCGCAAGTGCATTCTTCTTTGCTCTTGCCGCATTCAGGACACTTTTCCTTTTCTTCCTCAGCAGCAGGCTCCTCTGCATAAGCCACAGCAGGCTCTTCAGAAGGCTCCTCAGTAGCTGGCTCTTCTGCGGGCTCTTCAACAGGGTCAGTTGTGGGTTCCTCAATTACAGGCTCCTCAACAACGGGCTCTTCAGTAACAACCTCTTCAACAGTAGGCTCAACAACAGTCTCTTCGGGAAGAACAGTATCAACATTCTCATTGTCAATCATAGTCTCAGTCGCTCCTCCTTCATTAAGAATATTTTTCATTTCATTCATCATTGAGAAGAGTTGCTCCTTAAAACTATCCTCAAATGAGAATTGTAGCTTGGAAATAGATGCGCCCTCAAAGCAAGGTTCAACATCTTCTCCTAAAATACAAAGTTTTGAGATAATTGCCTCATTTATAATAAAGAACTGTGGATTACCTTTATTGTCTTTTGTCCAGTGCGCATCAATAAAATTCTCATCTAATTCCATAGATTGATTATTTCCTTTTTCAACAATGCGCTGTGCTTCTGGATACTGACCAGTCCAAATATAACCTTCAGTCATTAGATATTCGCGTTCAAACTCGCCATCATCCAAGAATTTCTGGAACCAAACCTTGGCACCCAAATCTACGAAACCATAAGGTCTTGTAGTGTCTTTAATTTTAAACTGACCATTTGAAATATCAATAATACGATTATGCTCTTCAAAATCACCCTTCTCTTCATTGTAGTATCCAACAATAGGACTACCAGGAAGAGAATTAGCCATCTCACGAGCAACGTCTTTAGTAATAACACTTCTGTTTCTATTAGGTTCGTCACTCACATAACATACTTTAATTTCACATTTAGAAATCAAAGGGTTAAGAGGCTTTACATTGATAAATTCACAAGGGTAATGGTCTAACTTTACACTAATATGCATTATCTTTCCTCCTTAACCCATTGCTTCTTTATTAGCAATTGTTTTTTCACTCTTTTGGTCATCAGGTTTTTCAGGGCGGCCGCCCTTATTATCAGAGTTACCGCTTCCTGTTCCTTGGGATTTAGTTGTATTAGATTGCTTTTTGTTGCCCAAAATATCTTCGCCATTTAATGTAGAAGACATTAGAGGAGGAATCATAATCTCACTTAAATGTAGAACTTCGTTCTCAAAATAAGCAGTATTAATAATGGCACTTTGAGAGTGACCTAATGCAATCTGTGGCAACATTTTGGAATAACCCAATTGAACTTGCTCTTTGTATAGTTTAGACATCTCTTTATAATTATATTGTGTAGTTTCTAACATATATAATCTAAAGTTAAATTTCTTTTTATTTGTACTCTATTTCTGTGTAATATGGTCAAAGAATACAGCCAACTGCAATAGTAAAGACCGCATATAACTTTCGTCATTTAAAACAGATTTTTCAAGAGCCAAATTACCATCAGTATTAAATAAACTACTTGCAGTACCAAAAGCATTATAAACGCTTCTTTCGACTTTCTGTAAATCATCAACACTAGTGGCAGTATTTTTATCGGACATATCAATGGACTCTACATCAGTAAATGTAGTTAACACGTCAACGCCAATAGCACGACGCAGCATTTCAACAGCATTATTATGAATGTCTTTTGCTTCATCTACGTCAAAAATCAAATCACCATTTTTATCTAATGGTAATTTTTGGACGATAATCTTTAATAGCTTTTGCATTTGTTTACGGCGATCTAAATCTTGAGCCATATCCAAATCAATAATAGCAGGGCAAGCATTAATAAATACTGGCATATCACAATTATTGAAGCTAAATTTAATCACACTACCAGGTTCCAATAGGTACCAGCCTGACGCAGTACTATCTTCAGGATGAGCGTCCTTCAGTTTACCTTGCTTATATAGGACGTAACCTTTAGCAAACTCTGGAGGGAACATTTTTAAAACTCGCATACGGTAATTAACATTGGGGAATTGGTCATCAAAAAAGCGCATGTTAAACTCAACTGCAGGCATATGACCAACATTATAATAAGAACGACAATATCCAATAGGTAACTCTTGTAAAACCAATCCACTGGGACTAGGAACGATGTAACCATAATAGGCGCCATTCTTAATTACGCTTAATGCAATATCTCCGCACAACTTCTTAATATAGGAGTTATCTAAATAATTCAAAATTTTAACAAATTCTTTTACAATCTTGTCTTCTTTGATACTCTCATCATACACTTCTGGAACGATATACCAGTCATAACGATACATTGATGCGAAGTAATTACAAACACGTTGATAGATGCCGCTAGTGCGGTAAAAGTAGTTAGATACGGCGCGCAAAGTAGTTAAATCCTGCTCAGCTAGAGCTTTCATAATCAAAGCCTTATTGGCCAAGTTCTTATTACCATTTTTCAATGCACCTAAATTCAAAGTTGCATCATCTAATGATTGAGAACCGACCTTCATTTTGCCGTAAGTGGCTACCCCCATATCAAAACCTTTAGAGCGAATTTCTTCCTAACGATTATTTTCCAAAACTCCACCTCCTTAATATCCAGCTTTATGCATGATATAGTCATAAGAAATGAGGTTTTCTTCCGTATATGGAATTTCTATTAAATTAAAACCATGGAGCGCACAAAATCTACGTTTTTGATTGTCATTGTATTGCTATTGGTATAAACCTTTTTTTCCACCAAATTTTTGACTTGGCTCATAATGCTATCTACCCTAATATTCAATAATAAAATCAATTGCTCCATCATCGTCAAAAACAACAAAATCAAAACGTAACGGTCTGCCATTTGGGCTTCTTAAATCTGGGAAGATATACTCCATTTTAAAGGAGAGTTCAGCTTCTCGTAAGATTTCTTCAATTAGAATTTCACCACGACTTGCTCTCATCTTTCTACCCCCTTAATTCATGAACTGCCAATCTTTGGCATTAAATCGTTTACGTTTCTTCTTGTTTTCTTCTTCGAATTTTATATAATATAATCCATATTCAAAGGCTGAAAATTTATCTTTTCTAATTCCTCTATTAGCCTATTTAAGGATGATATTTACGCCTTCATTTTCTTCGCGTAAATTCATCATTTCTTCCTTTAATATGGAAGTTAAAGTAAATGGTTTTAAATAATCTGCCCTTTCTTCAGGCTTCATATTCTAACCAACCTTTGTAGCCATTAACTTTTGCTTGGCAACACGTTCGTCAATAAGGAATTTAACCTTACCGGAAGACAACTGTGTTTGCGCATTTGCGTGAGCCTCTGTATTAATTGGCGCATTGGCCTTTAATAAATACATAGCTTCTTGTTCAGTTACATTAGTTTTATACTTTTTATAATACCCTTCTTCATCGTTATATACGCCGAAATCAGGATAACTATCATTTGTATTTGGATCTACCTGTGATTTAACCATATAGTCAACTAATCCAATACCCAAACCGTTTGCGTCAATAACTAATCTTCTTGCTTTATACTTATAAAATAATTTCTTAAGTTTAATTGCCTAATCTTCAAAATGCTCATCTGCAAAGGTATAGATGTTAACTAAAGATTTGAACGCACCGCCCATTGACTGAGGAGTTACTTTAAATACACAGACGACCGTGTCGCAGCCCTTTCGACCGACGTCCGCAGACAATACGTAAAAGCTTTGCGCACTTGAGCGACCGGAATGTTCATTTTCGGGTTTCTGCAATTGTCTGTTTCTATCAAATGCTTCACCATTAAAGAAAGCATCTTCAACAGTTCCAGACCATTTACTCTCATATTCACGAGAGAAAGAAGCTTCATTATAAGTTCCGTCCTTCTTCAAGTCTTGCAAGAACGTCTTATCAAGTAACTTCATTAATACAGGTATTCGCCAAGTACCACCCATGATAATTGCCTTTTCCGGTTCAGTAACCATCCAAACCAAAAACTGTATCAATTTATCATATGCGAATGTACCTTTCCATCCTGCGGTAGTAACGAAGATTTGAGATTTATTCAATGTTTCTTCTGGCTGCATTGTACCATCCATACACAGACGAGAAACGTTCATAGTGGGAATAATAACTTCTGATAGGATAGTTCCATCAACGCCAACACACTCCTCAACTAGACCGCCATGACGACGCTTACCACGAGAGCTTTCTCTTGCAGCAATATTATCAAAGTACGAGCCATTCTTAAACATAAATATACAATAGTCTTTACTCTACCGAGTTTTGCCCGGCCGCAAATCCAATTCTCTATTGAATGCGGGAACTAGGTTACAAATTTCATCAACCTTTTCTTTAATGATGCCCGCAGCCTGTTCCTTACCACCTGAGGTAACGAACAATTTACTTCTTGGGTACAGAATACATCTGCACATTAAAACCATAACTGATAAGAAAGATTTTGAATACGCACGAGGGAATACCATGTAAACATACTTGTATCGCATAGCCGCGCGTAAAAAAACTCGCTGGTAAAAATAAAATCTTAAGCCATTTTCCGGAATTGTACCATCAACGCCGGTCTATAAGAAATCGATAAACATGTCGGGGTACTCTCGCCAAAACGCAATATACTATCGGAGTGCGGGCTTAATTGCTTCAACACGCTCCTCCGATAGTCCAATCTTTTTTCGTTTAGCGGAGACATCAAGTAAATCTTGAAGAGCCATTAATCGTCATCCTCTAGTAAAGACATTAAAAATTCTTCATCTGCTTCACCGGACGCATCTTCGAGCTCGCGCAATAGCGCAAAATCTTCATCCTATAACACAGATTCACTTTCATCACCAAACAATTCCATTTCCAATAGCTCCTCATCATTAGCAGCTTCAGCAGAATTGTCAGCTTCTTTTTGTTTTTCGATTTCGATTTGTTTAATGGCATTTTCAATAAGATTACCGAGGTTCATTTCCTCCATAACCAGACTGCGAGTATAAGATTGTAAATCTTGTAAAACTCTATCAACCTTATCTTTTGGTTCATCGATATAATATCTTGGAATAAATCCATCTTTTTCACACAATGCAACCAATTCTGAAATAGAATCAACATATTCACCCTTTTCAGACTTGTTCTGCTGTGCAGTAAATTTACCAGACTTCATCAAACTGTCATAAACTTTGCTCATCTTTTGGAAGCCTTCAATATCACCAATATCAATTAATTGGTTAGCCTTGAGAGATGTCTTACATACTAATTTTAAAGTATCAATGTGTCCGGCGGATTGGATGTCATAAGACTCCATCATTTCATTGTAAAGTTTTTCAAGTTGTACCCATTCTTCTGGTTTATAGGTTTTACCCCATTTTAGACGCAGATACAGCTTATCTTCTTCGGTCAAATCTGAAACCAAATCATCATCTTCAAATCCAGCCTATTGGTCAAAATAATCTTCAACCGGAGCGTCTGGAGCTTTTACTTCAGGCTCATAGGGCGGTAATTCGCCAACCGGCAAAGTAAAAGTCGCCTTGTTGACAGCTTCCGCAATTTGCGCAGCGTCATAACCTTGGCGCTTCATTGTTTGCTCTATTTTCGCATTGGCCTGCTCTTGTAAAAATTCAGTGTGTTCCCAACGGAACTCTTTATACTGTTTTAGTTTCATTTTAGATAGATAGCGACCAAGAATAGTCATACCAGTCAATTTGGCTCTATTCTACCCGTACTTCATTAATAACTTATTCCATTCGTCTGGAACATAAGGAACATCAATTTCTTGTAAAATCCACAAATAGGTATCAGGATCCCAGTTATTAATATGGGCGGTCGCGCATTTTTTGCACATATGCAATTTACCATCTGGCTGGTACTTCTCAAAATTATTAGAAGTATAGAAGTTTTCTTCAGACATGGTTCTATTGCATCGTTCGCAATAATAAGTTTTATTTTCTAAATCTGCCATAAAAATATAATCTCCTTTCTATTAAGTCTTCGTTTCTACGGGTCAGAGATTACACTTTTTTGTCCGTTTTCGCATTTCGGCAAGCTTTACAAATACTGTAAAAGCCATCCTTACTTGTTTTATTTTTACTAAAATATTTATTGTGGGCCAATTTGACCTCGCCACATCGGCTACATTTTTTATATTTGCCTTTTTCAACATTTAAGTAATACCAATCTAAATATTGGTCTTCGGCAGCCGACGCAATTAATGCAGGAATCTTCTTTCGCCACAAACTTGAAATATATTCTAAACTATGTTTAATACCAAATTCCTATTGTAATGCCTCTTGGATATCAATATTCTACATACCATCAATTTTATATTCTACAATCTTCATATATAAAGGATAATCTTCTAATGCTTTATCACAAATATTTTCAAAATCATAAATCATGTACCAAGTATCAGTTTCATAATTACCCCAACTATCTTGCTTTAATCTTGAATAATTGCATAAAATAGCGGAACATACTGCAGGGTCTGTTAAGACCACTCCCTTTGAAACGCAATACCCCTCATCGTCCAAAGTAATTTCACCTTCTAATGGAATGAAATTTTTAGATTTTACAACTTGGGTCAAAACAATAGGTTTGCGATAGGCGTTTTTAATTACATATTGGTCTTTCCGCAATTCAATTAAAGTTCTCTTAATCGTAAATGCCTCTTTACCCTCTGTAACTTTTAACTTTTCTTCCCAATATTCAATAGCTTCTCTTAACTATCTTAACGGTTGAATTTCTTCTAAATCTCTTTTTGTAATTGTTACTTTTGGTTGGAATATCTAATTTTTATCTTCAGTCATTAAACTGTAAATACCATCTTCGCCATTTTCAAATTGGGAAACAAGGCCTTCAAAAGAAGTTTCTCGCTTGTTGACCGTTGTCATTCTATTATCGGTCAAAATATTGCGTTCACGACGCTCTTGTTTCTCCATGCAGAGAATAAGGTAATCGGCAAGTACTTCTAAATAGCTATCAGAGAGAGGCTCTTCACGAGGCTCATTTAAAATCTACTAGACCAATTCATTTCTCTCTTCCGGAGTTTGTAAAGAATAATCAAGTTTAATCATTTTCTACCTCCGTTCTTTACATTAATTATACCAGAAATTTTGCAAAAAGTCAAATTTTTTGACAATATAAAAATAATATGTTATAATATAAATAAGAAGTAGAAGAAAGGTGAAACTGTGTATGTGGGAAAAAATTAAAAAATGGTGGCGAAAGAAGAAATGGCAGCGTCGCCGCAAAAATCTGGATTTAGAAACAATGCTCTGGGAAGAGTTAGTTCAGCATCCTGTAGTGCCCGGCACTATGCATGTGTGCTCTTGGCTAATTGTTTCTATTTATTTTGAACAAGACAGAGATTGGAATGTTGTTGACCTGTCCCAGTGGGAAGAAACTGGCGTTGCACATTTTATGATTTTTACACGAGATAAACGCAGTAAATATGAAGTGGAATATAACCAAATTACCACAGCTTGGGAAAATGGCTTGGTATATATGGTAGAATATGAAGATGGGAGTAGTGGCTGGTGTTATAGTTAATTATTACAATTTGGATTTTAATGGGTGCGTATTTAATCGATGAGATGAGTTCTATGATAGATGAACTATCGACTTTTGCCCAAGTCATTGTCATGCTCATCCTCACAATTGCCGCACCGGCCATATTATTCACAGGTTTTGTGGAAACGCTCATTGAATTAATCGCAGGGGAAGGGTGTTTTGATGACGATGACGGATAACTTACGGGTGCGCGCACAAAATTTAATGGAAAGGTTCGATTTTTGCACAAGTCCTAGAAATCCCTATACTAAGGGAGGGGAGGCTTTCCGCAAGTGGTATAGCGAACATTCTAGGAGTGAGCCTATCCCAGAGGGCATGCTGCCAACAGAAGAAGAACTACGAGCTTATGACCAAGAGAGAAGAGAATTTATCGCAAATGGATTATATAAAGAATGTGGGTACAGCGGATTGAAAGAGTACTATGAAGGGTGTAAGGAAAAGAGGATGCGCGAAACCGTTAAAGCGATTCTTGAGCGCGAGCGTCCGTGCATGAGTGGCGATGCGCAATGTACTTTTGATTGTTGTGCTTTTGGAAAGGAAGAATGTTATGGGAAAGAGAATTTATAAGTATGAGGTTCCTGGCGCAATTCATGCGCAAGTGGGCCAATGGTTACAGCCGCACATGCAGAATGGCAAGTTATGTATTTGGGCGGAGATTGATGATACTGCTCCCGAGCGTGAGTGGATTGTGACTTTTGTCGGTACAGGATGGGAATTAGATGCAACCATTCCAGACTATGCTCAGTATTGCGGTACTGTGATGGATGGAGCATTTGTATGGCACGTGTTTGCTTTTGAAGCTCCTGAAGCAGAATGGGACGAAGAACATACGCTAGTGCATTATTAATATCGTGATTTGGAATTGAAAATTCGTTTCGGTAGTTTTTTGTCCAGGCAAGGGCTATGTCCACCACTCAAAAACAAATCATCCCGAAAGGTACGCCCCCGGTGTACAAAAAGTATTGCCGTGTTTTTCTGAACGAATGAACGCAAATGCAGACTAAACCCCGCCAAAAAAGGCGGGGAAATTTTTTTTTCTTTTTTTGAAAAAAAAGTGAAATTGGGTATTGACAAATCAAAAATTCTATGATAATCTTGTCTTGTCCACAAGGGACGGGGACACAAGACCCTGCAGACCGTCCTTGCAGAAGAAAATCAAATAAATGGTTTCAACCCCTGCGGTGTCGTGCGGTATCCTGCGTGTGTGTGTATGTATGCGGATAGTTGCGGAAGGTAGCAGGGCAGGTTTCACCGATAAAAAGCCAGCATGAAGGAAAGCGAAAAATCATACACACTTTAATTTGAATTTATAGAAAAGGATTGATAATGTATGACAAGAACAGAATTGGAAAGCTATATTCGCCGCTGTGAAGAAGAGCACCAAGACCAACTGCAAATCACTCGTGAGGCATTCTCCCGCTTCGCCATTTATGAGGTCATCGCAAAAGACTGTGAAGATTTTGATACTATGGATACAGACCACTTGGAAAGTCTGTATGCCGAACTGGAACAGGCAATTTACCAAGCCAAGGCTTTTCTGAAACAGCTTGGCGGTCTGTGTGAAACAAGTCGCTATTGCGATATGGCCGAAGAAGACAAGGCCTATTATACCAAGTATCCCGAAGATTTGGAAGAAGAATAAAAACAAAGGGGCGGACATTCCGCCCCAACACTTAAAGAAAGAGGTATAATATTATGTTAACTTGGATTGAAAAGAATGGTGTCCACTATGGCTATAACGCAGACGATAAGCTGGTCTGTGTGGTGGAGTACGAGAATGAGGAATGCGGCTGGGTTTGGACAAACCTGGTAAACACTTGGGGCGAAAGCTGTTATGATACCGCAGACGAAGCCAAGGCAGACGCTGAATGGGATTATAAGCGTTGGAATGATGAGCACGAGCGAACTGGCATCGAGCCTGAAGTGACCGATGAAGAACTGGCTGAAATCTATGGCGATATGCTCTATCACGAGCGTAAGGATATGGGTGCGGTTTAACCGCACCCGTGAATATAGGGGGTTTAATATATGAACGATATGCCTACAAACGCAGAACTCACCTTTTGGGTGGTCTTACTGGTGATTATGGTGGTAGTGCTGATTGCATTGCCCATTATCAATAGAGTGATGGAATGCAAAAGTTATGAGGAAAAGTACGGTTTTACCGAATACCACGACGATATGGAGGACTGGCAGTAATGTATGACTATAACATCACAGCACAGGAAATCAGCGACTATAACGCTGATATGTTGGAAATGAGTGGCTACATTCCAACAGACGCAGAAATCCAAGCCATGTACGAATATGAACAACAGAGGGGGCTGGCTCTTGCGTGAGCCAGCATCCCATAACAGAAAGGATATGATAATATGTTGATGTTCCAGAATAACGGCAACCTGTACGAGGCCATTGGCCTATTCGGCACTTGCTACACCATTACCGATGACCGCGAGGATGGCGGTCTGTTCTACACCGAGCATAACAGCTGTGAGTGGGATACCTTGGAAGAAGCAATCGCCCACTGCGAGCTGATGGATAAAATCGAGGGCATGATGGACGAGTTGGCTCGCCTTGGTACGAAAGCCTTTGACTGCGAGGGCGATGAAATCGACTTGCGGCTATGCTTGGGAGATGCCAAGTATATCTACTGTCCCACTCTTGGCGTGGCTCAGAAGTTCGCCAAGGTCACCGAGGATATGGTGGAAACCTTCCAGATGGACAGAGCTATTAAGCCCGATACCTATAACGGCGGTGCTCACTTATATGAGTGGGATGGCTATGAGTACGAGGAGATGGATAGTGCCATCGCCACCATCATCTACAACGCTTTCTATAAGCGTTGATGGCATAAGGGTGGGGAGTAATCCCCACCCATAGGAGAATTATATGAAGTATATCATTTACTATCTGGCATTGGCCAAGGGGTGCGTCATAGAGCTACCTTGCAAAGTTCCAACAGCTAGCGGAGCTTATGCGATAACCTATATCGAACGGCACGCACAGCAGAGAGTGGAAGAACTGCGGCAACTGGGTATTGCTGTCAACTATAAGGCTATTATGGAATAAGGGAGCCATCCCATAACCGGGGTGGCTCTTTATCTGCTCGGCCCGCCAACGGCTCTTCGGAACCGGAGGCGGGCCGAGTTTTGATACATCCGGCCCCGTGGAGATTTTTTTCTCGTGTCCGCGACTGACGGACATAGGCTTGATACGCCCGGAACCGTGTATATGTCCACCACCCATAGACTCTATAGGAAAAATATTTTTATTTTTTTGAAAAAAGTACTTGACAAATCACTTCTGCGGTGCTATAATAAAGGTACAAAGAGGGGCGGTAAGAATGGTCGGCTTACCCTTAAAAAGAGTCCAGCGGAAAGATGCGTCCTGCCGCAAAAACTGCGCTACCCCTTTGAAAAAGAAAATCTAAAAAAGTAAAAAAACCTCTTGACAAATCGGCAGACCTATGATACAATAAAGACACAAAAGGGAACGGAAAATCCCAAACACCAGGAAGGATAAAATTATGACTTACACCACCAATCACCGTATCAATGTTCGCACCATCCGCAAGCTGGAAAACAATCAGGGCTTGACCCTCCGCAATGGCAAGATTATCCAGTATAAGACCGGCTGGCAGGTTGGCCTATACGGCATCGAGTGCCGAACCCCCGAAGAAGTCAGCATCCTGCTCCATAAGGGCATCGGCCGCAAAGGCAACATCGGCATCTGGTTCTCCGAAGGTATCTACTATGTGGATATTTCCAAGAGAGTGCAGACCAAGAAGAACGCCCTGGTGGTCGGTCAGGTTATGAACCAGCAGAGCATTTATGGCTGGGCTCCTCGCAAGAAGGGTCAGCTAGTATGGGTTGAGGCATAAGCCTCACCCATACACAATCTGAAGGAGGATAAGAAAATGAAAACTGCTGCTGAGTTGCGTAATATTGCAATGGTAAAAATTGCAGAGTCTCATGAGAAAGCTGTTGCGGCCGCCCATAAAGAGCTCGAAGAAATCGCCCCTACAATGGAATTGGCCGCCGGTATGGGTTTCACTCACATCAAGCATAAACTGAATAAAGGCATTGACCAGGATGTTTTTATCGCAGAGCTGAAAAAGCATGGATATAAAGTGCAAATGCAAAACGGCTCCGCACTCATTGGCTGGTAATATATAAAAGCCATCCCGAAAGGGGTGGCTTTTTAAGCCTCGCGCCCACGGCCCAGGCGCGAGGCATTTAGAATTCATAGGCACTTTGCACAAAAATCCAACCGATTTTTTGTATATATTTTATACTTGACAAATCCCACAACCTATGTTATATTATAGATACAAATAAAACACCGAAAGGAATTGATAACCATGTTGAAGTTCAAAATGACAGAACACGCCCTCGCTCGAAGCCCTCGGCTTGTAGAGTGTATGACTACCATTGGCTTGGGAGAAGTAATCCTCACCGCCAGCAACTACACTCGGCACTCCAAAAGATACCTCACCTCTACTGGGGTCATCCTTGTGGTAAGTGCGGACGAAGAAACTCTTATTACTGGCTATATGGGTAATATGGGTCAAGTGGTTTCAATCTACCGTGAGAATGGTTATGACAAAGTTCCCGACCGTATGTACAAAATGGTCAAAAAGAATGTTGTTAAGTATTCCTATCTGTTAGAAATGAAGTAAGGGGGAAATAAAAATGAAAACTTGGAGATTGCCCACCAGTATCATCGTCAATGAGATTATGTGGAACCATCCCGCAGTCATTCATCTGCTCGGCAGATACTTTTGGAACCCCTACCACAACATCCTGCTGATTGGCGACAAAACCCTGCGCCAGCACAAAGCAAAATACCATAAACTAATTGATTAAAAGGGGTTGACAAAACCCCTTTCCTATGATATAATAAAGAAAAACAAGAGAGGTAATCCAAATGGCTAATAAGAAAAAGAAAATCGACCGCCGTATCTTTAAGAAAGAAGGCGAAGAACTCCAACAGTATCTTGCATTCCGCAAGCGTGGTAGCAAGGTCGAAAGCGGTAAAAAGTACAACCGCCAAAAGTTCAAAAGAGGTGATGAATGATGTTAATCAAATGTCCTGCGTGTGGAAGTACCGCACAGCCTGAACTGGTCTACCTTGACCATCGGAGCAACTGCACCCGCAAGAAAGACACATACGAGTGTGGGTGCGGTCAGCGGTTTGAAGTCATTTTTGATATGACCGGCTACAATCTTTTGAAAGAAGAATAAAAAATTTCAAAAATAATGCTTGACAAATCGGCAAGTCTATGATATAATAAAGTCACAAAAGGAGAGGAACACTCCTAAAAATCAGAAAGGGTTTGATACTATGAAGAACTACAACTATTCTACTACCACTCACTTTGAAGACTCTGAAATTATCGTCAAGACCAACGACGCCAAGGAAGCGGCCAAGGCTTTTTTGGATGCGGTCGCCCTCGACCTGCCCTGCGATATCGTTTCCAATATTACCGGTGAAGTCCTGGCGCTCCACTCCGAAGAGGAAGACCACTGTGTGCGTGAGATGATGCCTGCGATGATGGAAGTGGCACTGGAACTGCTGCTGACCGACGAAGACTAATAAAGAACCGCTCCCAAAACTGGGGGCGGTTTTTTCAGCCGCTCGCCTACGCCCCAGGCGAGCGGAGTTTAGGTTTTATATACACTTTGCACAATTTTTGCCTCGATTTTTTGTGCATTCTGCCCACTTGACATTTCCCATAAATGTGTTATAATACTGGTGTAAGGTAAATCAACCCCCAACCAAAAGGAGAAATACTATGGACAAGCTCATTCAAATGCTCGATTACTTTCTCAAGGCTTGCGAAAGAGCCACCGATACCCGCACCCGCAGAACATTCTTCGACCAAGCCACTGGCGCAGTGCAGATGTATTGTCTGCTGAACATCAATGAAGAACATCAAGTGCTGGCTTTGTGGGATGAAACTTATTATCCCAAGTTCGATAATTTAGTTTATGGGGTTTGAAAAACCCCTTGACAAATGAAGCAGAATGTGATATAATACCAATACCAACAGAAGAAAGGAACTGACACCAATGGCTAAGAAGAACACTTATATGGACAAGGCAAAGTCCGAAGTCCTCGCACGAGCAAAGTCCCTCTCTCGTGCTTGCCCCACTCTCGTTGCGAATGGTCGCAACTTGACCGAAATGTATCTTGAGGGTAAGCTGGATGCGGTTTACCACAGAGATGCGGAAATTGAAGCCATCCAGCGTATCCTGCTCCGCAAGGGCAAGGCAAATGTCCTGCTGACTGGCTTGGCAGGTTGCGGCAAGACCGCAATCGCAGAGGGTTTGACCGCCCTGCTGACCGACCGCACTGTTCAGCATAAGGCTGAATACCTCGCAATCCATACTCCTTATCAGAAAGCCTACACGAAGTGGGCAAAGGCAAAGGATAAGGCTGAATGGGACAATGAGCCTTTTGACGAACCTGCTCCTGCTGAACCCACCTACCCCAAAGAGCCTATGCTCTGCGAACAGTATGTATTTGAACTGTCTTTGACCAGTTTGACCGCAGGTACGATGTACCGTGGCCAGTTCGAGGAAAAGGTACAGAACATCATCAACGAATGCCGTGCGCATTCCGAAATCGTGGTGTTCATCGACGAAATCCACCAAATCGTTTCCGCTGGTCGAAGCGATAACTCCGAAAATGCGGCACAGATGTTCAAGCCTGCCTTGGCTCGCAGAGATATGCGTGTCATCGGTGCAACTACCACCGAAGAAGCAAGATACATTTGGGGCGATAAGGCTTTGGCTCGTCGCTTCAATGAGGTCAAGGTTAATCCTCTCGCAGGTGTAGCCGCAAAGGAAACCGCAACCAAGATTTTGGCAGACTATGCCGCCTACCATAAGGTCGATGTGTCCGCAATCTCTGCCGAAGAACTGGTTGACAAGACCAATTACTTCCTCTCTACTGGTGTGTTCCCCGACAACTACATCAATGTTGTGGACGAAACCTTGGCAAGTGCCGTCTTTGAGGGCATCGAAGCCGTGGATATGACCCATTTCAATGCTACCCTGTCCCGTATGACGGGAGTAGTCATTCTCTAATTGCTCGATAATCCGCTTGGTGGTGCTTGCGGATTTAGGCTATATATCCTTTCTGCGGCTCCCCCATCCTAAAAGATGGGGGAGTTTCAGCTGCTCGCGACCGGGCGCCGCGAGCAGAATTTCCGTTCTTTAGGCACTTTGCACAATTTTCAATCCATTTCTTTGTGCAACATTACTACTTGCATTTTCCCGTAATCTATGATATGATATTGATGTCAAGGGGAGATGTAGTACAAACCCTCCCAATATTGGATGTGGGAGCAAGGGTCAATGACTTACCTGCAGGCTCGAAAAAAAATGTAAAAAACCCCTTGACAAACCGCCTAAGTTATGATACAATAAAGGCACAAAGAGGGATGCAAGGCAAAGGTGAAATGCCGAGACCCACGAGAGTCGTGTAAGACCTTGACGATAAAGTCCTCGACCGCAAGGTGTTCGTGTTTGCGGGATATAAATGTGAACCAGTGCCGCAAGGGTTGAAGTAATAGCGGATTATGCACGATACAATACCCGCCCCTTTGGGGTATCCAACAGAAAAGGAATTGATACTATGGAACGCACACCTATTACCATTCATTTCGATATGGATGGCACTATCGCTGACCTCTACGGCTATCCTAACTGGCTGGAACAGTTAGAGGCTCGCAATACTGCGCCCTACTTTTATGCCAGACCGATGCTCAATCTCGCACCCCTCGCCCGTAAGCTGAACTCTCTGCAAAAGCAGGGTTATCGTCTGTCTATCATCTCTTGGACTTCCAAGAGTGGAGATGACCTTTATAATTTGGCGGTTGAAATCGCAAAGGGGCTGTGGTTGCGAGACCACCTGCCCTCCGTCAACTGGGATGAAATTCACATCGTCCCCTACGGCACTCCTAAGGAACAATTCTGCGGAAGTCCTCTCGATATCCTTTTTGATGACGAAGAGCGCAACCGCAAGAACTGGACAGGCAGAGCCTACGATGTGCAGAACATCTTGGAAATCCTCAAAGAAATTTGAGAATTTCCTCTTGACAAATCCATAAATCTGTGATACAATGTGTATGTAAAGAGGAACACACCTCTTACAGATATTAATTTTAAAGGAGATTGATACTATGTCCAACACTAATTCTGTCCGTAAGCCTACCAAGCGTGATATGTTCAATGAATTGCTGAATCTGCCCGGCCTGACCGAGGAGCAGAAGAATTTCATTAATCATGAAATCGACCTGCTGACCAAGAAGAACTCTGGCGATAAGAAACCCACCGCAACGCAGGTCGCCAATGAACTGCTGAAGGGTGAGATTGCCGACGGCATCGAGCCTGGTCGCCAGTACACTGTCACCGAGATTATTAAGGAAGTTCCTGCCTGCGCTGGTCTGACCAATCAGAAGGTGTCCCCCCTGGTCAATCAGATGGTCGAGGAAGGCCGCCTGGTCAAGACCGTGGATAAGCGTCGTTCCTTCTTCTCTCTGCCCTCTGCGGAAAGCGCAGAGTAATCCTACCACCGCCCCCTAAAACTGGGGGCGGTTTTTTTCAGCTGTTCGCTGACGGGTGCCAGCGAACAGAATTTAGAAATATTAGTTATTTTGCACATTTTTTCTACTAATTTTTTATGCAAAATGACTACTTGACAAATCCCGTAACCGATGGTATAATTGAGGTACAAAGCAGAAAGGAATGAACCACTATGTTTAGAGTTTACCACCTCGATGACCCTTTTAATAAAACCAGTAACCGCACTCTACTGAACACTAAGCGGAATACCTTTAACTGCGGTGGCTATGCCCTCGGCACTTTCTCTTGGTACTGCCCGCATACTGAGGACGATGAGCGGTACAGTAGCCGGTGGGGCGGATATGACTATGGCTTCTCCAATAGAGAAGAAGCTTGGAGCAAGACGATGTATGCGGTCAGCAAGATGGTGCTGGACTTTGAGGGCAAACTGCGGATGATTACCGATTTGAAGCAGTTGGATAAAAAGACTGAGCGAGTGGTTGCGTTCCGTCTGTCCGAAGATGGCGACTTCCACTATGTCAAAAAAAGTGCCAATGGTCAATGGCATCATAAGCGGGGCAGTTCTTTCCCTATCTGGCGAATGAGCCAAGACGAGGTACTGAACTCTGTATGGTGCAATCGCTATAACGGCCCTGTTATTCTTTTAGCAATCAAAAAGTAAAAATTGGGGTTGACAAACCCCCAAACTTATGATATAATGATGCCAAGAGGTGATAACAATGAAAAAAATTTATCTCGCAAGTCCGTTCTTCAATGCCGAAGAACTCGCAGTTTATAAAGAAACTATCCGCAGATTGCGTGAAGCAGGATATGCGGTCTTTGTACCGCAAGAACACGAAATCCCCAATGCTTGGGATTATTCCAATGCGGTGTGGGCGCAGAAAGTCTTTGAAATGGATTGTGCGGCTATCCACGATTGCGATGTAGTGATGGTACTAAACTTTGGTATGTACTCCGATAGCGGCACTGCTTGGGAAGCTGGTTATGCGGCCGCAATCAGCAAGGAAGTCATCCAAGTGCTCTGCGGCTATGAGAATGCCACCTACTCGCTGATGATGATTGGTGGTTGCCGCAAGGTAGTAGCAGTTAATAATGTAGAGAACTGGGAAGAAATGTCTGCCGCAATTGACTACGATAAGATTATCCAAAAGTAATGGGGTGGAAAATTCCACCCCTTGACTTTTCCCATTTTTTTTGGTATAATATAAAAAATGGGAAAAGGAGAAATGAAAATGAGAATTACAAATTATTCAAGAAAAATGGACACAAATGGTCGCATCGTCATCCCCTCCCCCTTGCGAGAGGAACTTAATTTGTCCTCTGGTGACGAATGCAAATTTATGATTGAAGAAATTGAAGGTATTACTTATCTGTGTATTCCTTGTCCAAAAGCAGAAAGTGAAGTTGAGAAGGCTCAGCGAATTTTGCGCGAGGCAGGACTTTTGTGAGCGGCTCGTGGGCGGACCACACGAGCCGAATTCTCCATTATATCATACTCTAGCAATTTTGTCAAGAGTTTTTTTGAAAAAAGTTGCACAAATTATTTTCCCGTAATTTGTGCAACTTGCCATCTTGCATTTTGGTGTATTCTATGATAGAATACTATTGTCAGGAGGGGAGGGGAGCGACCCTATCAAATTCGCCTAACGATTGCCGATTGGTAGTAAATGCGAATACTACCAACAAAAAATCGAGAGTTTCGCAAATTCCCTCTTGACAAACTGCACAAGATGTGCTATAATTAAGACACTCCCAAGGGAGAAAAGAAATGGGTTGCGACCTACCGCAAGATTGGAGATTGATACTATGGCTAACACTAATTCTGTCCGCAAGCCCACCAAAAAGCAGATGTTTGAGGGTCTGCTCGCAATGCCCACCATCACCGAGGAGCAGAAGAAGTTTATCGAACACGAACTGGAACTGCTGACCAAGAAGAACTCCGGTGAGAAAAAGCCTACCGCTACCCAGGTTGCGAATGAACTGCTGAAAGCAGAAATCGCAAGCGGTATGGAAGTCAACCGTCTGTACACCGTTACCGAGGTTATCAAGGAAGTGCCTGCGTGTGCTGGTCTGACCAATCAGAAAGTCAGTCCTCTGATGAACGCAATGGTCGAAAGCGGTGTGCTGACCAAGGTGGTCGAGAAGCGGAGAAGCTATTTCAAGCTGAACTCCGCTGAGTAATCCTCAAGGGGGCAGACAAAAAAGTCTGTCCCCACAAAAGATAGTTCTTGACAAAATCGCAATTCTGTGCTACAATAAGTACAGAAAGGAGATGAACCGAATGGCTAAACCCACCCCCAAGCAGATTGAAGCGTGTCGCAAGTTGGGTATGACCGACAAGGCAATCGCTGAAATGTACGAAGATGATGAAGATGTGGACAAGGGCATTGAGATGCCGTGGGATTTGTCCAAAGAGGAACACAAGTTGGCTATGAAGCAAGCCAACGCAGACGAACACAAAAAGCCGACCACCCCCACGAAAAGGGAACGCAAGGCAAACCCCACAAAAGCGGGAATTATCGCAGAAATCGCACAATTTCTCACCGAAAAGAGCGAATTTGCCACCGAAAATGTGGAAATTACGAACAAAGAGCGAATGATTGCTTTCAAAATCGGTGATGAAAAGTACGAACTGACCCTAATCCAAAAGAGAAAGCCGAAAAGCTGAGGAAAACCGCCCAAAACGGGCGGTTTTTCGCATTTTTTAGCCAAAAAAGTTGGATTTTGTGCAATTTGCACAAGATTTTTCAGCTGCTCGTGGTCGGGGCCACGAGCAGAATTTGGAATAAATATATATTTTAGCATTTTTTCATCCAAAAGTCAATAGGCAAAATCAACAAATATTTTTCCCGTAATTTGTGCAATATTACCTATTGACTTTTGGGGCGGTCTGTGATAGAATGGTATCGTCAAGGGGGCGTAGAAAGAAACGCACCATTGAGTTGGAAGAAACGCATCTGCGAAAACTTTTTGAAATATTTTCAGAAACCCCCTTGACAAATCGGCACATCTGTGCTATAATCTTATTACAAGGTTGAGGGAACGATGGTACACCCCAACAGAAAATGAAATGAGGTAATGACTATGAACAAGTATGACCGCCGTCGCAAGTATTATATGGTTTTGGATTGCGAAACCGCCACTCTGCCCTGTGCCAAAGGTATGACCGAGGAGCAACGCAAGAATGTGGCTATTGCCAAGCCTCTTATCTATGACTTCGGTTGGAAAATCATCGACCGACACGGTAATGTATATAACAGCGAGAATTTCCTAATCAGCGAAATCTTCTCCGTTCCCAGTATCTTCGACACCGCCTATTATGCAGAAAAGCGACCCATCTATCTGGAAAAGCTCCGCAAGGGTGAAATCATCCTCACCGATTGGCAGACCGCTATGACTGCCTTTATCGCAGACCTTGAAGCGGTAGAAGCCGTTGGTGCGTACAACTCTATGTTCGACTTCAAAAAGGCAATCCCCTTTACCGAACTCTACATCAGCAAGTTATACTCCGCAGACTACCACAACTGGCTGAGATGGCAGGAAAAGTCCTGCGAGTGGTTGGCAAGTGGTGGCAAGGTAACTGGTCAGCACGAATTTGAAGAAAATATCTTCCGTTTCCGTGGCAAGTGCTACCCTATGTTCGACATTTGGGGTCTGACTTGCAAGCATATTCTGAACTGTGACGAATACAAGGAAATGTGCATCGACCAGGGGTGGGAAACCGCAAGCGGTAAGTATTTCAAGACCTCTGCCGAAACCGCTTTCCGTTTTTTCTCCGGCAATATGACTTTTGATGAAGCACACACCGCTATTGACGATTGCGACATTGAAGCCCAGTTGTTCGCAGAGGTGGTCAAGCGGACAAAGAACAAGTGGGAAATGGGCATTATCTTCTTCCCTTTCCGCATCTTGGGCAAGGTGGAAAACTTTGAGAGCCGTTGGGGTCGGTTCTAACCGCCCCCACGATATAGATACCCCCCCATCCGCAAGGGTGGGGGACTTTTGTGCAATTTGCACAAAGACTTTTGGGCGAGCCGTGTGCGGGCGCACGGCTCGAATTTGCGTTTTTATATATATTCACCAATTTTTCTTTGCATTATTTGTGCAATCTGCCATCTTTACAAAATCCCAATTCTCTGCTATACTATTGGTACAAGGCAAGCAGAAAGGAGCAACTACCTATGACCGAATTAACCGAGCGTGTTTTAGCAACAATGAACGAGTTGCTGAAAGAAGATGCTGAGCCTGAACGGAGCGACCTTGATAGAGTTGCAAGCCGATTGGGTGCAAAACTCCATTGGGGTGCTACTCGTTGGGCGTTCGTATTCGCCAAGCACAAGGTAGTCTATAAGTTTCCTCGTTGGAGCGAAGTCGGCACAGACTACTGCGAACTGGAACTGGCAAATTACGAACTCGGTAAGAAGTACCGCATTGAACGGTGTCTACTCCCCATCGAAAAGGTTGGCATAACTGATGCGGGTATCCCCATCTATCTCCAGCCGATGTACACCAGTTCCCAAGACAATCTGTCCTATGACCGAATGAAGCAGTGGGAACACAAGATGCAGAAAACCACTAATCGTGCTATGGTTAGGAAAATCCAGCACGGATGCTTTTCCTCTCCCCAGCGGTTTTGGATGGAACGAGCCACCCAAATCTACGGCAAGGCTTTTATGCGTTCCTTTGAAAAGTGGTCGCACGAGGGTAAAGTTAATGACCTGCACAGCGGAAATGTTGGCTGGCTGGGTCGGCAACCCATCATCATCGACTACGCAGGCTATCACGGAGATTAAAAAAAATGCTTGACAAATGCAGACCTCCGTGATATAATATCAGTACAAAGTAAGAAATGAGGTAACAAAGATGCTGAACTGCCATTCTCCCCCTTAGTTGACCCTCGCGATAATCTTCTTAATAGTTGACCGCATTCCGCAAGTCATTGGCGGAGAAGATTATCACCCACTAAGGCTTGACCACTGGAAGTTGTTTATCCACCATTTGTTGACGGCTGGTGCTTTTGGATGCCAACAATCAAAGGGGAGAAAGGGCTGCAGACCTTTCTTAGAGTTCCACTCTTAAAAGGAAAAGGTGATATTATGATGAAACACATCCATTGTCCTGTCAATGGTTGGGATTGTCCTTATTACACGGACGAGGGTCACCCTTGTCGGTGTCTGTTGGAGAACCCTATGGAAGATTGCGATGATTTTGCCACATTTTGGGACCCGGAAGATGATTACCACGACGATGATTGGGACCCGTGTGCAGAGTGCGGTGCTTGTATTCCTGAGGACGAGTACTGTATAAGTGCCTGCAACTGTTGCGAAAATGCAAATTACTACTCGGATAGGTCTTAACTTCGGTTAAGGCCTTTTCAGCTGGCCGAGCATGGATGCCTCGGCCAGAATTTCGGTTCTGTCAAGTGTTTTGAGATTTTTTGTGCAAAATGCGCGAAGTCGAACATCCGTTCGGAAATCCCAGAACTAACGGGCCGAGCCCGGAGGTATCGGCCCGATTTCCCGACCGGTATACCTATATGCAAATTTTTCGCTCAATCTAGCAGGTCATCCCATAGCGACCAAAATCCCGTAATCACGCATAGCGACCACTTGCTTCGTCCCGACCGGTTCAGATCTTACTCTTCCACCATATATATTATATCATATTTTTTATATAAAATCAATTGTGCATTTTCCAACAGAGATAAAATGGCGGGAACCCCGACATAGCGACCGGTGGACCGGGTTCGCGCACCCACCAACTTGAAAATCATAAAAAAATATATTATAATATATATACAAAGATAAGATATGAATATGGAGGATGAACCCATGAATTATGATATTAATGAGCTGATGAAGCGTATGGCTGCCGGCGAATCTGCTGAAGCAATCGCAAACGAGATGGCTGACGCTCTGAATGCTGCTGTTGCTAAGCGCGCTGAAGAGGAAGCTGCCGCAAAGGCCGCCGAAGAGGCTGCAAAGCGCAAGGAATATCGTCGCCTTGAGCTGAGCGATATCATGTCTGATATCTATGCCTTTATCGCAGAATACTATCCTGACCTGGTTGCTGAGTTTGCGGACATGCCTGAGGAAGATATCAAGGAACTGAAGAATATCACCGTACAGACTATTCTGGAGGCTCTGGATAAGACCGTAGCACAGCTGAAGGACCCTACCCTGTTGGACCCCAGGACTCTAGCCCTGCTGGCACAGTTGACTGACGTTCCTGCTCAGCCTAAGTCTGCTCCTGTGTATAAGAAGCCCACTAAGCCCAAGAGTGATGATGACATTCTGAGTGACTTTTTGAAGTCAATTTGCCACTAAAAATAAATTCCCGACAGACATTCATCTGTCGGGTTTTTTGCTTGCTAGAATTAACAAGAATATAGCCAAGAGAAACGAAAAAAGAGGCCTGTGTCAAAACACAGACCTCTAATTTTTTTATATAAGGATAACGGAGACGGGGAAATTGAATCGGCTTGTCGCGTCCCGGTCGGCCACCACACTACACCATATACCTATATACCTATGTTATATACCGCATTCTATCCCATCCCTATCACTCACTTACCCCAGTGATACATTACCCACAGTATAGCCCACTAAGAAGCCAATAGCCATCATACAAAAGTCCACGACTCTACCTCGCTCTTAAACTCTCCCGCGTTTTTCAGAGTCTCATCAATTTCCTTCGCAATCTGCGCAAAAAACTTATCAGCACCGCTCAGTTCCCCATTGGGTCCAACAGCAGCAGCAGTAGTAGCTACACAAGTAGGTGCGGGAACAGCCTTTTCCTTCTTCTTAGCTGCTTTTTTCTGCGCTTCTCCCCTTGTATATATACCCATATCATACTCAACGACACGCATGCCATTCAGCTTACCGATGCGGTATCCTCCAAATCGAATTGCGCCAGTTCCATCTACATATAAATTTTCTGTGTCAGTGGGAATCTTCTTACCATCCCACACTCTATATACATTTTTGCCATCATAACTACCAATATGTTCCACTCTAATTCCACCTTTTATTTTTTCTTTTATTATATCATATTTTTATGTAAATTTCAAATTGCCGCCCGGGAAACTCCCCAGTCGCCCGGCAGGCGTAAAATTTTTGCAGAAATTGCTTGCAATTTTGCAAAAATTAAGTTGCAAAGTTGTAAAAATATTTTGCAAAATTGCATTGCAATTTGCAAATTGTAAGTTATAAGTTAGATTTGTACAATGCAATTCAAAATGCAACAATTGTTGCAATCAATTTTTGCAAAACTGCAAATTTGCAATTATTTACAATAATTTTTGCAAAAATTTAGAATACAAATCCTTCTTGCTTACGATTGCGCCAGCCCTCGCTATGGTCTACGGCAGACTTCGACACTCCGAGTAATTCTGCAATTTCTACAGCACTTCTTCCATCTTGCGCCAAGTCATAAACTTGCTGGTCATCTAACTTCTTTTTGCGGCCCGCACTTTTGCTCATCTCAACCTTCTTCGCATACTGTTCCTTACTAAAGTCAATTCTGTTCTTTAACATATTAACCATAGAATGCGTGACGGGGTCCTCAGAGTGCGCGAGGTTCAGCCCAACGCCGTATCGAACGAAGTCCGCAATGATCTTATCTTGCATTTCAGTAGGCAAGCCAGAGATATTCTCTAACCATTCTTTATGAACAATAAATGTTTCAATCATGCGCGAGACCCTCCTTTAACCAGAGTGTCAAACGCTTTTAATAATTCAGGTGTTTCGGCGTAAACCCAACAATTAAAACGGGGGTTTGCCGGATTCTTCATTTCAGTTTCACACATGAATCCCTATGCTTGCAGAGCAATGTGAATCTTCAATGAATAAATAATTTTATATTTTTGTGTTGACATTTTAAAACCCCTTTAAATTATTTATTGGACTCACTTTCTGCGATAAATTCTCTAATCGCTTTGCGGATTACCTGAGACATAGACAGGTCATTCTCGTCCGCATACTTCTTTAATAAATCCTTTTCGCTATCTTCCAAGCGAACAGAAATAGTTGTCAATTTAATCACCTCACAGTAATATTAAAAATTACTTTTTATAACTTTGTTCTAATTTGTCCTACATAATATTTAAATAAAAAAGCCTATATTGATTTTTAATAATTTATATGTTATAATATATATACAAAGTGAAGAAAGGAAATGATACAGATGATTACTAAGAACAGTTTCCATACTACCGCCATTTTCGATGCGGGCCGAGCTTATCGTCCTACTCACTATTTTGTCCATGAAGGCAAATATATCGGTTCTTTCGTCATTTATGATGAAGGAAGCTGTTATAGTATCTGGAACCTTTCTATCAAAGAAGAATATCGTAATCAGGGCTACGGCAAGCAGATGATGCTTGATATCATGATGCACTTCGGCCATAAGTCCCTGGAGTTATATGTGCTGGATTCCAATCCAGTAGCAAAGCATCTATATCAGTCTGTCGGCTTTAAGGTATGCGGCCGCCATTACTGGGAAGAAGCTGACCATATGGAATGGAGGAGAGAATTTGTATAATTGTAAACTTTGCGGCAGGCCTTGCTCTAAGGATGCCATTGTGTGCGTTGAACCGTTCGTCTATACGATTTGCCGCAATTGCCATTCCCTGGCGGGAACCTGCAATCTTTGCTCTCATTCCCTCACCTGTGATTTTGAGACTAACCCTAGTCCGTTACCGAAACAAGTACAACAAACTATCCGTCAGGGAAATATGACAATGCAAAGTGTCGTTATGAATCCCGAACGAATTCGTGAAACATGCCAAAAGAACTGTAAGTGTTGGAACGACGAAATGGGTTGTTTGAGACAAAATGGCACTTGCGGCCAGTATAAGGAGGTAATTCCCAATGCTGAAATGTAAGCATAACTATTGCCGCTACCCCAATTGTGACGGAGAAAATTGCGGCGTTCCCGTCGAAAACTTGTTGGCTCTTATGTGCGCCGATGCTAATTATTGGCGCCAGACGGTCAAGCAGATGTATAACACGGCAATGGCCGTCCCCGTTGGTAAAATGGAACGAGAATTGCGGAGATTCCTTCCCGAGTATTATACTCCGACTTGCCCCTTCGGTTATTCTGATTGCATATCTGACCCTGCTTATATTCGAGAGTTCCACCCCGAGTGGTGGATTGAGTTGGGCCGCCCCACTTGTTGTGATTGTTACACCCAAGAGGAGGCAGATGCCAAAGGGTTCTGCCCCCACTACGACGATGAGGATAAGTAATATGATTATTGTAATTAATGATTCTGGTATTAATCTGAATGAGCTGCGCTACTTTAAGGTAAGGACTACTTACCATGATGAAGACGGTAACGAGCGTTATGAAGTTTATTTCGACCTGGGCCGCTCCGCTTGCACTGTAGACATGAGCAATGAACAGCTGTGCGAGTTTATGAATCAGCATTTTATCAAAGTCCTTTAATTATTTTTTCTAAAACTATTATAACATTTTTTCTCGATAAAATCAAGATAAGGAGGTTGTATAATGCGAATTAAAGGTAAACTTAACCTCCAAGAGATGAAGGAATTTCTCCAGGCCCTAGGCGTTGCTTTGGTACTCGCTATTGTAGTGCTGCTTGTATTCATGCTACTAACCTGGATGCATTGGATGCTGTCTTGGATGGTGATTGCGGTCTTGCTGACTCCGGTCGTCTTTTATGTAAGACGATTTTTTGAATACAAAATTGAGATTGTTGAAGATAGCGATGATGAAAACTCTCTTGGAAGTATAGTATAATAAAGAAGCCTCCTGGAATTAGGGAGGCTTCTTTGATTTTTATAAAAAAATATGATATAATATTTCTATAAGAAAGGAATGATAAAAGATGGAAGTTACATATCCGGTTCATGATAAATTGCGAGATATGCTGCATGATGCTGCTTATGATGAGAGCAATCTTTGCGGCGATGGTACTTTAAGTGCGTTGACTGCTGTTCTTTGTGAAAATGATATTCCTCATTCTTTCACTGTTAAATCACAAGATGGAATGGATTGGATTAATCTTTGGTTTGAAGAACTTCAAAAGGAATTCCATTTCAAATGGTATGAAGAAAAAAGTATGAAATATTTAGAAGAGGAGGACTAATATGCCTGTGGCTAAAAGTTATACCGGTTTGCCGGTAGTTGAAGGCCCCTATCAGGCCAATGGACGTATGTATTGCAAGATTCGCCAGCAAAATGGTACTTTGAAACAGGTTCGTTGGTACTCTGATGCAGAATATAATCGTATGTATCCAGAAGAAAAGGTTGCGGTTGCTGCTGCACCCGTTCGGAGTACCCAGCGTGAAGCGTTGGGTTTCCAAAAGGGATACATCACTATCTTTAAGGGTGATACCTATGGCAATTTGGAATGGTTTAAGCGTTCTATTGCTAGATACTGTAAGTGGTGGGGTTGGTACATCGTATCAACTGATGAAGTGCCTGCAAATTTGCCGACGTCCGTTTCTCCGGTCCAACTACCCTGGGCTTTAGTGGGAAAGGAAGATGGCACTCTGCTACCTGAACATTTGATTGCGGCAGCTATTGAGCCGCTGCTTTATGAAGCTTCCCCTTCCGAGTATGTAGGAGCCATTGGCGAACGCTTGGAGCTGAATTTGGTTGTTCGTAAGGTTATTGAAGTCTCTGGTGCGTTTGGTATTTCTACAATGCACATTATGGAAGATGAAAACAAGAATGTCTTTGTATGGACAACCACTGCCAAGTCTTGGCTGGAAGGTTCTGAGCATAAGATTCGAGGCACTGTAAAAGACCATCGTATTTATCGCAATTGTAAGCAGACAGTTTTGTCCCGTTGCCAAGAAGTTTAATGAGACAAAAAAGCTTCTATTGATTTTCTATAAAAAATATGATATAATATTTATAGAAAGTTAAGGAAAGGAAATGATAAGTATATGGCATATTTGAAGTCCCCTTGTCATCCTGGGGTTGACACCTGTGATTTTCTGTTTACATGCTATGCAATGAAGACACAGGCAGTAGAGGATGCTATTAATGCGCTGGCTCGTTGTGAAGACCCCAATGATACCGATACACAGCGAAGAATTTTCGCGACTTATGACCTATGCCTGGATGTACTGACCCCCACGGAAATTGATTATATTGAAAAGGAGGTTGCCAGAAGACGATGAAGTGGATGCTGGACGACACTCGTTTGGATATGCTCTCCTGTGAGTGGAAAGAACTTCTTGATGATTTTGCTTTCTGTGTTAAAGCAAATCAATATGAGAAGATGCCCTACCCTACATGGCGAGGTATTATGAACGACCTTAAGGCGGCTGCAGACTTTGAAGTTTTCTCTGTAGCAGCACATAATCAACACGAAATTCGTGTATATGGCTATCGAGATAGATGGACATTTTTCCCTGGCGACGGCTCCTTTGGTGATTATTTATTTGATACTGTATTGAGAGGAGCAAAAAATATGTATCTAACCGACACTCGCGGTATTGACTATAATAAGATTCTGAATGAGAAAATGATTTCTTATGACCTCGCCGTCAATACTGCATCTAATGATAAAAAGGAGAATAATATGAAGTTCAATTTTGATTTTGGCCCCGTTAGCGCTTCCACCGTCCGCATGTCTATGTATGGTCTGGCCGTGAAGAATAAGACCGGCTCCTGGGTGTCTTTCGACGCCGCATCTGGTAATATCGTTGATGTTGATGTCTTCAATTTCGACGGCGCAAAGTTCCTGTATAAGATGCCTGTCGCTGTGAAGGATATCACTGTGGGCGATGTGGTCATCCACAATGGCGCTCCCATGTTCGTTCTGGCTGTCGGCATGAAGACTCTGACTGTTGTTGACGTCATCAACGGTGAGCGTAAGGATATCATGCTGGCCCGCTCTCCCTTTGGCTTTGACTTCGCTACCAAGGTTGTCAATTTCCTGGGTAATATGATGACCGGTGCCACTGTCGAGAACCCCTTCGGTAATATGTGGATGCTAATGGCCATGTCTGGCGACAATAGCATGGAAGATATGCTGCCTATGGCTCTGATGATGGGTGGCAGCATGGATATGTCCAATCCTATGCTGATGTGGGCACTGATGGGCAATCGTACCAATGACCCTATGATGCTGGCTATGGCTATGGGCGCCTTTAATAAGAGCACAGCTCCCACGCATGAGTGCAAGTGCGGCGGCAATTGCGACTGTCACGAATAATAATTCAGGGGCCTCTTAATTGAGGCCCCATAACTAGGTGAGAGGACAATTTTATGAAGATTATTTCAAGAGGAAATTAGCGTTTAACTTGTGAAACCTGCGCATCTGTTTTAGAATATGAATATCCCGATATTCAATTCGATTTAATGGGACCTTACATTATTTGTCCTGTTTGTAAAAAACAGATTGATGTAGACCGAACAATTAAACCAAAAGAACGAGTAAATGATTATGACTCAATAACAATTACTTCCGACAAGAATCCATGGACGACTACTATTAATAATCCCAGTAGTAGTGGCTATGATTTGTTCATGCGCGACGGGGTATACTGCTCGGCAGCTATTAATAAAGTGGCTGCAAATGCGGCAGAAGTTGCTGATAGCATAACAACTTTATCTACTGCAATTAGTTCAATAAAAAATAATTGATTTTTTAATATAAATATGTTATAATATTTATAGAAATGATAAGGAAAGAGGTAAGGGGAATGTTAAATAAACTTTCTCAACAGGATAGGGATATGCTGAAGACTTGGATTCACTATTATGGTCTGAGCCATCGTGAAAACAATGCATTCCCCCATTGGAGTGAAGCGCCGTTAGACCGTATTCTACGGTACTGGGACGCAAATAAGCAGAAACATCTGGGCCAGCTGTTCGGTGGCGAGCTTATTCTCGAAAAAGAAATTTGCTATGAGAGACCCGAGAACTTAATTTATCGTGAAGTATCTCGAGCTTTGTCTATCGGCGATATGCAGCGTTTTAAGTCTGCATTGTATGATTGCGCTGAACGGAAATATGGTTATTTCAATGATACATGCCGCGCCATTCGTAGACTACTCGATACCGACTATATTGCTAAAAATCGTTATGGCGGTTGCACCTTTGAAATCATCCTGGATGACCAGACTACCATTAAGGTGCCGTATGGTGCCAAGATGATGAAAGTTTTTAATAAGCTGGCAAAGTATTTTGGTTTAGAGGAGCTATTTGAAAAGTTCCGAATTGAGCATTCCATGATTCTGAACCAGAAGCTTATTAAAGGTACTCTGTGCCTGTCCATTCACCCCCTCGATTATCTCACGATGTCTGATAACACTTACGACTGGGATAGTTGTATGAGCTGGGAAAACTGCGGTTGCTATAGAACTGGTACCGTAGAAATGATGAATTCTCCTTTTGTGGTTGTTGCTTATTTGAAGGGCGACCGGCCTTTCCGCATCGGTAGCTTGAATTGGGAGGGTAACAAAAAATGGCGAGAGCTATATGTTGTTCATCCTCATGCCATTTGCAATATTAAGGCTTATCCTTATCGTTGTGATGAAATCTCTATGATTATATTGGAATGGCTGCGCGAGCTGGCTGCTACCAATTTGGGTTGGAATGTTTCCCACAAGGCCCTGCACTTCTCTGATGGGGATTCTTTCGATTATTATGATAATCGAGAATACTCTATTTGGTTTGAAACTAATAATATGTATAATGACTTTGATACTGATGACACTCATCATATGGTCATTATTCCCCAGGGCTGGCAAGAAGAGGATGCTTCTATGATTCGCATTAGCGATTGCATTTCTGGCGAAAATGTGTGTATGTGTTGTGGCAATCGTCACTGGCCAGATGAAGGCGCTGAAGACCAGGTCCTTTGCAATGATTGCGACCCTGGATTTCGTTGTTCTGTATGCAATGGCGCTTGGGATGAGGATGATATGTATTGGGTAAATGGCGAATATGTTTGCCCGGATTGCTATCATGAGCACTGCGAACAGTGTGCCATTTCTGGCGAAAGATACTTCAGTGATGACATGGTTGATTTGTATCTAACCGCCGCAGATGATGATTTAAGTCATACTGATTATTTGGAACATGTCCGAGTACATGAACGGTTTGTAGTGACTGGAGGCTTGACCTATGGTAGGTTCTTTAATATTGACACCGCCCGCTATGCCAGAGTGGGATATGAAGACATTTATTATGTCAATGTTAATGACTGCTTTAGAAATGGTTTGAGCGATGTCTTTGGTATGCTTTGGGATGACTCCTTGGATATTTATATTCAGGAATACACCCAAAACTTCCTAGACGAAGATAGCAACTCTTGATTTTTATAAAAAAATAGTATATAATATATGTGTAAGATAAAGAAATAACAATATATCAATAATAATTTTTGAAAGAGGTATTTAATTATGACTAAGACTACTACTACCAAGATTACCAAGAAGACTCATCTGAACTCCCTGATGGCCCTGATTACTGCTGCTTCCGCTGCCGGCGTTGATGGTGATTTCGACTTCGATGCGCTGACTGCGTTCTGCGCCAATGAAATTACCCTGCTGGACAATAAGGCTGCCAAGGCTAAGGAGACCGCTGCTGCCAAGAAGGCTGAGAAGGACGAGCTGTGCGTGGCTGTTGAGGCTGCTCTGACCACTGAGTTTGAGACCCGCGATGCTATTACCAGCCGTATTGAGGGCGATGATGTCACTGTTGCCAAGGTTGGCTATCGTCTGACCAAGCTGGTTGAGCTGGGTGTGGCCGAGAAGACTGAGGTTTCCGTTCCCGGTGCCGACGGCAAGGCTCGTAAGGTTGTTGCCTATAAGCTGGCTGTTACTGATGTAACTGCTGCTGACTAATTTTCTCCCCCTTTAGAAAAGGCTTCCTTCGGGAAGCCTTTTTCTTTTAGCGGCTCGCCCCGCGATGGGGCGCATAAATCGTAAAGCCCAAATTAGAAAAGCCCTTGGGAAATTTTCTTTGACTTTATGAGAAAATAATGTTATAATATTAAAAAGGAGATGATTAAATGAAATATAGTTTGTCTTCACGACAGCATTCTGATTATCTTGAAAAATGCGATGAAATCAAGGTAATGTGGAATGATAGAGATATTATTCTTGATTTAGTAGAAAAATATCCTGGCAAGACTATTAATCTATGCCGCTATTACATCCATAGTCATGATGATATGGATTGGAAAGAAGTTATTCAATATAAGCGATTAGCACAAGGTAATTTTATCTTAGGTGTGTCTTACCTGGATGAATTGACAGAAGGTTTGAATAATGATATTGCTTGTTATTACCTAGAGCCTGTCCGCACTTTCCGAGAATTACATGGCTTAAAGAATTTGGGTGTAGCCTGCGTATTAATTGACGCACCTTTATTTTTCCAAATGGATAGAGTTAAGTCTTTTGGCATTCCTGTGCGAGCAACTGCAAATATCTCCATTCGTGAACTGTTTCCCTATGAAGATGGTGTGCCAGGACCTTGGATTAGACCAGAAGATGTTGAATTATATGAACCATATATTAACACTCTTGAATTTAGTCGAGTAGGATTGGACCAGGAGCGAGCATTATTTAGAATTTATGCGGAACAGCATACTTGGTCTGGTGACTTAGGAATGATTATTCAAGATTTGAATCATCTTGGTGTGAATCGTATGATTCCTAGTTCATTAACAGAATCTCGTTTAAATTGTGCCCAAAAGTGCCAAAGTGGAGGCATCTGTCGGTTATGCTGGCGAACTCTAGACTTGGCTAATCCTGACTTAATCCGGAACTATCAAGAATCCATGAACTGACATTTGATTTTTTATATAAAATATGTTATAATATTTATATAAAATATGAAAGGATGGTTTTAGAGTGCGAATTTTAAGAGAGAGTGATTATCGTACTTTTGAGAAACTTTGTGGCTTGAGCCAAGAAGGTATGAAAAAGACTCTGGGCCTGTTCCTACGCTCTAAATATGACACAGTTATTGAAACGCCTGATTACATTTGCGCCGTTGGCGATATTCCGATTGCTTTGACGGCGCATATGGATACTGTGTTCCAAAAGCCTGCGATGGAGGTCTTTTATGACCGTCAGAAAAATGTTATTTGGAGCCCTAATGGTTTGGGAGCTGATGATAGAGCGGGTATTTTTGCGATTATTCAAATTATTAAAAAGGGATTGCGGCCTCACATTATCTTTACTACCGATGAAGAAACTGGAGCACAAGGTGCTACTGTACTTGGAAAAGACCATTGTCCTTTCCCTGACTTGAGATACGTGATTGAATTGGACCGTCGAGGTGCAAATGATTGCGTATTTTATGATTGCGCTAATGATGAATTCACTAATTATATTGAGTCATTTGGTTTCGTAGAAGCGATTGGTTCATTCTCTGACATTTGTATGTTCTGTGAGGATTGGGGAGTCGCTGGTGTTAATTTATCTATCGGTTATCGAGATGAACATAGTGTTAGTGAAGTTCTTTTCGTTGGACATATGTTAAATACAATTGATAAAGTTGTATCTATGCTAAGTGTTCCTGCAGATAAAATTCCTCATTTTAAGTTTATTCCTGCACCTTATTTAGCTCAGTATTGGTATAAATACTACCGAGATGCAGGCTATACTGATAAAAAATGTTTTCTCTGTGAAAAGGAATATAAACTTGAGGATATGATTCCTGTTAAAATGCGAGATAACACAATTAAAAATTTCTGCATTGACTGCATTGTGGATAATGTGCGGTGGTGTCACAATTGCGGTGAGGCCTTTGAGCCTAAATCTGATGATAAGATGGGGTTATGCAATGACTGTAGACATGTGCTCCTCGGCGAGCAATATTGAGTACATTCGTCAGCAGTTTGATGAAGTTATTCATCATTCACAGGGATTTTTCCCCAAGACGAAAGCACTATTTGATAAATGGTTTGAGGCCAAACATGATATTATTGAGGCCTGGGGCGGCAAGTTGGTTATTGAAGCGCCCGAAAAAGTAGTATTTCATTTAAGCCAACAGGATAGAAATCAGAGACTGGATGAATTTATCAGCTCTGTTTCTACTACGTATGACAATGAACTGCTCGCGTGTTTCCTTGATGACAATCGAGACGGTTTTTTTAAAAATAAAACTCTGCGTCCTTGGCATGAGTTTAATATTGATGTGCCTGCGGGCATGAAAATTATTAAAGCATTTAAATTCTTTGAGAAAGACGAATATACGCTTGATAAGCTACAAACGCAGGCAAGTATGATTATCCAAGAGGATAAAATTGAAGGTACTTTGTGTTTCTCTGTTCATCCTCTTGATTTTTTATCCAGTAGTGAGAATACTTATCATTGGCGCAGTTGTCATGCGCTAGATGGAGATTACCGAGCCGGCAATTTAAGTTATATGGTTGATACAGCTACAATTGTTTGCTATTTGCGTGGAGCGGAAGGAGTCAAACTGCCGAACTTCCCTTCGTCTGTACCGTGGAATTCTAAAAAGTGGCGTATGCTGATGTTCATTTCTCCGAATTGGGATGTAATGTTTGCTGGTCGTCAATATCCTTTTTTTAGCAGCACGGCATTGGATATTGCGCTTGACCATTTAAAACACGCTTTGTATCCTTACATGTATACCTCTTGGAGTCATTGGCATAATGATTATACTGATATATTTAACTTTAGGGAACATCCTGAAGACGGTGGAATGCTAATGCACCGATATGTTTGTATTTCTAATGAGCTGATGGATTTACACCAAGTGATTAAAGACGGAAAAGACTCTTTACAGTTTAATGATTTATTAAGATCTTCTTGTTATACTCCTTATTATAGCTATAAGAACTTCCGCCCTATTGGAGTTGTTCCTACGATTACAGTTGGAGAGTCTGTGCCTTGTTTAAGATGTGGTGAAGATCATATCATAGCATCTGATACTATGCTATGTGAAGATTGCGAATTGGATGGCGGCTATTCTGAAGACGAGCGTTTTGGCTATTGCGAGTTGTGCGACAGAAGAGCTTTAGTTGGAGAAATGTATTATCTGCCTGGAACTGGGCAGTTAATTTGTGAGAGCTGTCATGAACATGAAACTACATATTGTGAATCTTGTAATCAAGATATCCTTAATTGTGATATTATTCTTGATAAAAAAACACATGAATATATTTGTACCACTTGTTTTGAACACAGGTATTAGAATATTGAAGATTATACTTTTTAAGGAGAGATAATTATGGCTAAAGGTAATATTGCCAAGAGTAATGTTGTGAAGAAAATTCAAGAAATTTTCGGGGCAGATTTCATTGGTGAAGTAGATAAGAAAATTTATGTATGGACACAAGAAAATGGAGAGCGTGTACAGGTCGCTATTTCATTGACTTGTCCCAAGACTCCTGTGGATGTTGCTGGCGCTCCTATCCCCAATTTCACGGGCGGCATGAATTTTGAAGATATGGGTGCGGCAGTAGCTGCGCCGTCCGCATTTACTCCGGCGGAAATTACGGAAGAAGAGACCAAAAACATCCAGGATTTAATGGCTCGTCTTGGTCTGTAATATGGGGTGCGCATTAGCGCACCTTTATATCCCGAAGTGGCCTAGTAGGTTAAGGCGCCCAACTTATAATTGGGACATCGGTGAGTTCAAATCTCCCCTTCGGGACCATTTGATTTTTGTAAAAATTTTTGATATAATGTATGGGCAAAAATAAATTATTAAATAAAAACTAAATTTATAAATACTGCTATTTCAAATTAAGGAGGTTAAGATTATGAGAAAAAAGATTCGCAAGTTCTGGAAGAATTGGTTCAATCATTATGTTCGTATTGCAACTCTTGAGGCAGAAATGAATATGTTCCGCTTCTAATCAATTTTTTGTTAAACTTGGATACGAAGCAATGAAGCTTCGTACTCCAAATGTTTAATATTTTTATATAGGTCTCTGGTGTAACGGTAGCACAGCAGTCTCCAAAACTGTTAGGTCAGGGTTCGAATCCTTGGGGGCCTGCCACTTTATACTTTATTGATTTTTATTAAAAAATATGATATAATATTTATACAATAAAGGAAAGGAAATGATGTCTATGGAAAAGCGTTATCGGTATTTCGATAAACCTACTCAAGTTGCATTTTGGGAGTATGATGGTAACCATTATGCTGGCGGCATCGCTTATGAGGATATAATTATTTGCGGTGACTGCGGCGGTGTCTTCGAACTGGACGAAATCTATGAGTTTGCTCCTCAAGATAAGACCCCCATTTTGATTTATGATGACTGGGTAGATATTGGAGCGGAAATTCTTGGCTTTGATAATTTTTTGGACAGCGAAGATTAAATAAATTTTAGTATTTTTTAATACAAAGTACTAAAAGCGCAATAAAAAAAGTTTCCTTTGATTTTTTATAAAAAATATGATATAATATATATGTAAGGTAAAGGCGATTGCAGCAATTCATTTTTATATGTAATGCTTGAGGTGCCGGATGTCACAGGTTCGAGTCCTGTTCTCCTCACCGAGTTCACCTGGCAAGGTGGCGTAGGTGAACTACTAAGGGGTCGCAAGACCCCGATATGAGGAGATAGCTCAGTTGGTAGAGCACCGTAAAAAACATACAAAAGTCGCCTTGTTATTAAAAATCAATTCGATAGAAGATATGCCGTCTGGCCGACGGCGAGCAAGCCTTTGTGTGGAAATAATGAGACGAGCAGAAGCAGCCGGAAGCGATGGAGCTCGCACCTGGGGAGTAAAGATGAACGCGAACACCTATCGAAAATTTGATTTTTATAAAAAAATATGATATAATATATAAGTAAGATATGGGAGTGTAGCGTAATCGGTTAGCGCAACGGACTGTTAATCCGTGGGTTGGGGGTTCAAGTCCCTCCTCTCCCGCCATTCGGTTTTTGTTTTTATTTGTTTTTTGTTCTTTCCTTAAAGACCGAAAAACAAAT
>JAEIGA010000780.1_pt1 | contig 47454 bp, 86 predicted proteins | sample 9270691 | NCBI WGS metagenome assembly JAEIGA01 (sample SAMN17057246, study PRJNA624740) | gut metagenome | biome: biome; isolation source: fecal sample | host: Bos grunniens | place: China: Xizang | collected 2019
AAAATTAATTGCAAAGACTATCCTTTTATTATCTTAATTGAAGATAAATTAAGCCAAAAATCTGGAAAGATGTATCAAGCGATAAGTGTTGGTTATACATCTATAAAAGATAAGGATGCTGTGATTACAACAGAAAAATATAAGACAGATTTCATAAATTTCTTTGATGAAAAGGACTTATTGAAATTGGCTGAACTCTGTAAAAACGCATACACCAAAATAAGAGGTGCTAGAGATTTAGCTAAAAAAGAAGAAAAAGAGGCAGAGCAAAAAGCTGTAAACAAGGAATATGACGAAGTAAAGGATGTTCCAGATGATGACGTGCCTTTCTAGGGAAAAGATAAAGGAATTAATGGGCATAGAAATTGAAGAAGACTATGCTTTTGTTGAAGTGCTGTCTAAAAAGCAATACAAATCTCGGCAACAGAATAGTCTTTTTCATTCTCTTTTAGATTGTTTTTGGGATTCCGGTTGTTCCAGTTTTGATTCAAAAAAGAGCATGAGGTTTCATTATAAAGATGTCGCTCATTTGATAGAATACATCTATGAGAATGACTTGAAAGATGACACAAAACAAATGCTTCGGAAGGCAATAAAACTTCTGCCTATTGAAGAATCTGAAAGGAATAAAGTTGTTGAATTATTAAAAGGGAAAGTCGAGATAGAACATTCTTGGGCAGATGCAACAAAGAGTATGGCTAAAGAGGCAATAGACCAACTTTTAAAAGACATGTATCAAGCGGGAGTAAATACCAAGAAGTTTGAAGAGATTTTGAGAAGTTTAGGGGAGTGGTATGAAGACGATAGAGCGTCAACTAGATAAGTTGGTTCAATTAGAAAGTTTGAATCACAATTGTGTGGTTTGTAAAAAGAAAAAAAGAACAAAGAAAGCGGAATGTTATCATCATTTAATTGGGAGAGCAAATCCCATGACAAGGTATGACCCAATAAATTTACTTCCGGTTTGTTATGATTGTCACATAGATATACATCAAGGCGAAGTAAACGATTGGGACTTTGTTGACGAGAAAAGAAGAGATTGTTTAAGAGAACTACAAAGAATGTCATATAAAGATTTTTTGATATTTGTAGCAAAAAAAACAGAAACTGAATATTTGAGGGAGTTAAAAGAAATATGGAAAAGCAAATTATAGAATTTGACCTACCGATAAAAGTGTCCACAAACGCATTTTATTCTGGCACACATTGGGCATCTCGAAAAAAATATAAGGACATACTTGCTTGGGGGATGTTGCCTGTCATAGCCAAAATTTTACCCATTAAAAAGTGTTTTATGGAATTTGAGTTTGAATTTAAGAGTAAACCACTTGATTGTGACAACTGCGGAATACTCGTAAAATTGATTATAGATAATTTAAGGCATCATAATAAAATAAAAGATGATACCCCAAACTACATAGAATCCATAAAGATAACCTCTCGCAAAGGTCTAAAAGATAGTGTTAGGATAATAATTATGGATAATTAATTTATTAGCTTTTTATTAATCTATTGCAATATATAGTTATAGTGCAACAGGGACATTTTAAAATATGGGACTTTACTAAGTCCTTGTTGCAAAAAAGATTGTGAAGTCCCACCTTTTTATGGAGCAACAAGGCAATGAGAATAGCAAACATATTAATTTATAAAAATAAAGGCGGAACAGCGACAATATACAACGAGGATTCGCTGAATAGTGATTTTGTGTCTTTCCCTATTGAAATGATACCAACAATCATTGATTGTTTAAACACATTATACCAAGAAAACAACGGAAAATCTGATATATGGGAAGACGAAGATGAGTAACGTCGCTTGTAGAATTTTTAAAGAGCAGATTGATTTACTTCTATCGTTGCCGAGTCAAGAAGAGGCTAAAACGGTTTTATATTATGCTTTGATAAACTCTTTAAATCAATTTGAAAATCAAATTGAAAATCAAAATGAAAACGCATATGTATCTGTATCTGAATCTGAATCTGTTTCTGAATTAAGTAAATCTATATTAAATTTATTAAGTAAAAATATAGTTTGGAAAGAATTTAGTAACAATTATGGTGGAAAAAGAGAGGGAGCAGGCGCACCTAAAAATAAAAAAAGAGGTCAAGTTGGTCAAGTTGGTCAGGTTGAACAAACAGAAACTGAAACAGAAACAGAAACAGAATCTGAAACTAATAAACTAAAAACAGAAAATATAATAAAAAAGTTGTCAGATAAATTTAAGTTAAAAGAAAATCAGTTTAAAATAGATTACAATTTCAGAATAGATTCGTTACCAGAAATAGCAATATACAGACGTGAAGTAGGAGATGAAATATTGTTAAATGTCCAATCTTGGCTAATAGAAAAAAAGTTTGGACAGATTGTAGATAAGGAATTTATTTGTAGGCAGATTGTTAAGTTTTCGCAAAGACAGGGTTTGATATAATTATATTGGAGGGAGATATGGACAAAGCAGAAATGATAAAAGAAGTATGTAATCATTATAACGTAAAAACAGATGACATATATGGGTTAAGAAAAGACCAAAAAACAGTTAATGCAAAAAAAGCAATCTATTGTGTATTAAGATTATGTGGATTTAGTTTTAGTAACATTGGTCGAATCGTAAATAAAGACCATGGAACAATAATGGCGACTCTTAAAACGATTCCAGTAGATGTAGAAGAATACGCAATAAGTGTATTTAAAAAATACAGAAGACTCGATGATGAAGAAATGGTTTATACACAACGTACTCTGCGAAAACAAATAATTAATATGCTCAATAATGGCAGCACACTCAATCAGATAATAAAAGAAACAAATCAAGATAAAGACACTATCATTAACATTGTTAATTTTTTCATCGATAATGGGTGGCAAAAAAAGATACCGAATTATAATAAAGGCACTTATTCAACAATTTTTTACGAAAAAGATATAAATAAAAACAATAAGTTATAACAAAAAATATAAAAAATACAAAAAATATATTGACTTTTATTTTATTAGGTAGTATCATTTAATCACAAGATAACAGAAAGGAGCAAGAAAATGAATTACAATTTATTAAAAGGGTGTTTGTGTTGGTTTTGGAACACCAACGGAAACGAAAAAAAGATTGGTATTTTAGCAGACTATTACGAAGATGGAGAGGTACCGTACAGTTTTTATGAACTGAATGGTGGTTTGTTTAGATATTGCGAGCCTGCGGAATATAAAGATGTTAGGTTTTACAATGAAAACCCCATGAAATCTGTATATTTGAATGCCAAAAAAAGAGCAGAAGAAGGAATCATTGATGCTGTAGAGGGATATTTTTCCGAAATCATGGATGATTACATTGATGAGATGCCTAATGTAATCGAAGGGATGAGGTCAAACAATGAACACGTTGCTTGCGCCCAATCAGAAGAAGTAGTTAAAGCGATAGAGAAATATATGGAATTAATGTAATGAGAATGATGTATTATTATATTTTATTTAAAATAAAACTAATTATATGGAAAAAGAAAATAAAAAAACATTGGAGGATTAAATGACAAGAAAAGAATTACAAGACCCTATGAAAAGACCAACAGGATGGTATTACATCATGAGAAGGATGGTCGGAGGAAAATTTTCAAAAAAAGAAAATGCCTTTTGGGAACGTAACTATGATTATAGCTACGGAGAATGGACATACAAAAACTGCGAGATACGAGTAATCGCAGAAATGATACAAGATGATTTAGTGTTAGGAGAAATAGAATGTTATTAAGAATAGGTGGATTATACAAAACAAGAGATGGCAAAAAAGCATTTGTTTATAGAAAATCAAGAGGGCTATTCCATTTTGATATATATGAAGTAGTTGCTGAAAATACCTCATCATACACAGTATATGAAAACGGAAAATTTTTACCTTTCAGAGAAACAAAGCATGACCTAATTGATATTTGGAGAAACAGAAACGGTTCAAGAAAAGAAAAGAGAGAAAAGATTTTGAAAATGGTAGAAGATGGCAAAACATACAAAGAAATATCAGAAGAATTAGGTGTCGCAGCATCAACTATCATAAGGGCTAAAAAATCAATAGGATATAAAACAAGAAAATATGATAAAAAGAAAAACGTAGAAATTTATAAAAAGCTATTAAAAATGCATCTTTCTGCTGGAGAAATAGCAAAGAAACTAAAAAAGACAGTACATGCTGTGAATAATTACATATATACAAACAGCGAATTGAGAAAATTAAAAATGAAATATGACGGAAGGAGAAAGGTAAGATGCCGTACAAATCCGAAAAGATAAAAATAGAAAAAACTCAAAACGACAGAAGATGCAAACTTACCGAAGAGCAAAAAGATAAAATCATTTCGTTAAGAGGGATAATGTCAGCTCATCGTTGTGCGGAGCAATTCCAAGTTTCTCGGAGAACCATCCAATTTTTATGGTATCCAGAAAGATTGGAAGAAAACAAGAAAAGAAGAAAAGAGAGAGGTGGTTGGAAACAATATTATGAAAAAAGCAAATGGGCAGAAACCATGCGAGAACACCGTAGATACAAACAAAAATTACATATAGATGGACTTATATAAGGAGAATAAAGATGAAGATACCACAAAGACAAGAGATATGGGCGAATGATTATTCGCAAGCATACGTTATCGGGGTACATTTCGGATTTGTTCAATATATCCAAAAAACAGGCGAAGTTTATCAGCCGTTAGAGTTCGACCAAGTAGGTTTTATGACAATATTTGAGTTTAAGTGCAACTCACAGATAGATATTGCGGATTTATTCAAAGGAGAAAAGATATGAGTTGGGAAGAATTATGTAAAAATGCAGAAATAAAAGGGTATAAAGTTGTAAGAAATGATAAAATACCAGATAGCATTACTATCAAACCTAATGGAAAATATGAAGTATCTTTTTATAGCGATGGCAGTATTAGATGTTTTTGTGGTTGGGAAAGTATTGACTTTGCCGATGATAGAACACCAGACCAAATGTGGATAATTATGAAAGAATTATCATAAGGAGAAAAGCTATGAGTAAAGAGCCAGAAGTCGGAGATGTTATTATTTACAAAGGTTGCCTTTTTAATTTAAGAGGTCACATACATACTATAAAAAACGATATTGTATATTCAATTTGTAAAGATGGACATAAAATAAACGTTTGTGTCGATACAATTACAAATTTTTATAAAACACACACATATCTCGGCAAGAGTAAAGCTAACATAGAGCAATTATTTGAGGTGAAAGATGAGTGATAAGAAAAATTATAAACGAGGCTATTGTGTATTTCCTGAAACCGGACAAGATGTTCACGATTGGGAAAAAGAACAGAGTGATAAGAAAACACAAACAATGAATTGGACAAACGATGAAGAAAACAGAAATTCTGCAAAACTTGTCTACATAAAAAATGAACCGGTATTTAGCTTGAATTTAAAAGAATGGGAAAGACAAAGTAAAATAAATAAAATCATATACGAAGTCGGAGATGAGTGCGTTTTTGAAATAACCAAAGGCGATAAGAAGTGGACAATATCTTTAGATGACTTCTTTGATAAAGTAATTCAGATATGTGGAGAGAAAAAAGATGACTGAAATTATAACGATGTCAACACCATTTTTTAGTAAAATAATGAAAACAAATGACTTCCGATTTCTTATCCGAAGTGGTGAAAAAGTATTACAGCAAAGGGTAGTAACCTATGATTGTAACTTAGAGGGATATCCAATAAGAGAAAAATCTGTAGAGTGGAAAGATATTGAAACTGTTGATAGTATGGAGTTAAAAGATGACTGATTATACAAAAGAGTTTTTTAATATTCTTTTTAGGTGGCTTGGATTTGTTGTAATATTTAGTTTAATTTATTGTTTTATATCGTTTGCGACATATTTTGCTGAAGAATTAACACCGATAAACGCACAAAAATTTGAATATTATTTGCTTGGATTGATAACTGCAGAATTTTTTATGAGGATTACAAAAAATGAGTAAATCACAAAAAACGAAAAATGAACAGCAAAAAGATTTGTGTATCACAAGTGAACAGCTGACAGAACAATGGAAAAAAGGCGAACTGCCTAGCGGTTGGTATTGGGTAAAAATGTCATATCAAGATGCAATAATCCCACTTTATTACAGCGAAGATTATGGTTTTAAATACGACGACCATTTTTATGATTTTGAAGAAATATCTGAAGTCCTTGACAAAGTACCGAGTTATGAACAATGGAAGTCATCTAACAAACTTATATTGACTCTTATGGATAACATAAAAGACAAATCAGACTTGTTACAGCGGGCAATCGTAAAGAACGTAGAACTCAAAGAACTGCTGAAAAAACATAGAGATACACTTGCGAGAACGCTTGCTTTGTGTATCGATTTGAATTTTGGTGAAAAACAAAAAAATAAGTTTGCCGATGATATTGCAGAGATAGACCAAGTATTAGGAGAAGAATAATGGCGTATGAAATAATTTTTACAGATTTAGGAAGAAGAAAAGTATCGGGCAAAGCCATCATTAAAGAGCTTAATTACCCTTGCCTGAATAAAATTTTTAAGAATTTTTACGGCTCAACACTTGATTTTACCGTAAACGATAAAACAGGAGAGGGAACAATTAACTTCGGTTGGTACTCGCAGCCTTTTAAATTCAGGAAAATTGAAGGAGAAGAATAGATGACACAACGTATATTTGACGTAGAAAACGAAAAAGATATGCAGGACTTATGGGATATATTGCCTGATGAAATTGAAAAAATAAGAAAAGCAAAAAACTCTTATGAATTAGATGTTCTATATGTTAAAGACGGTGGATTGTTTTCTAGTTTATTAAAAATCAACTGGCACGATAAAACAGAAATCATACGACCGATACAGGAAGCCACAGAACAGGATATAGGGAAGTTGTGCTATTTTTGGGAAGAAGGTGAAGAAGATAGAGATTTGGGTATTTTAGTTAACATAGGAGATGGAGATAGACCATATAGGCTTGATAATAGACTTGCTGATTTTGCTTATTCTGATGAATTATGGTACGACCACGCAAGGCGACTAACCAAACAAGAGATTGAGGAGATTATTTAATGAACAGAAGTCTTGATTTTACAGCTTGCGATTTACCCTGCGAACACCCTTGTTGGCGTAGATTAACGGAGGAAGAATGGAAGTGGTTGGAAGCACACCCAAACAGGCAAGCGTTTACTTTACAATGTATTGAAAAGGAAAAAGAAGATGAGATTTGAAGAAGCACTACAAGCTATGCGTGAGGGTAAAAGGATAATAAAAAAAGATTTACCCGTATATAAGTATGATATTGTTGATGGTAAAATATGGAAAGAATACCCAGATTTTTTGGACAATATAATATATATGCCTAATGCTGCATTTCCTTGCAGTGATATACTTTCAGAAGATTGGGAGGTAGTAGAAGATGAGCTACAATTCTAACACAATTAAAAGCCAAGATGAGCTAAACGAGGGTGGTCGCAAGAGTGATGTGCTATTGTCCACCATTGAAGAATTGGAGAGAACAAAGAAAGATTATGAACAACTAGAAAAAGTGGCAAGCACATTTTTTTGGTTCATAATACTTTTAATTATTTGTTTGTTATGTTCGTTACTAACATATTGAGGAGTTAAACAAATGAGTGATTTAATTGATATGATAGATGACACTACCGAAAGACTTTTAAAAAAGATTGATAATTGGGAAGTTCCTCAATCTGATAAAAAATATGTAACGATTGAAAAAGAAGTATGGGAATCAACACTTCGTGTTTCTATGGAAAGAGCAGGAAAAATAGAAACGTTACAGAAACAGTTAGATATAGCTGTTAAGAGTATAAAAGCTGTACTAGATGATGAGTTATTTTGCGAAGTAGCAGACGGTGGTCTTATCATGTATCTTTACACCGCTTTAGATAGAATCGAGGAGTTGAACAAATGATTGGAACAATAGCTGCTTTCTTAATATTCATTATAGCAATATTTAATATTGGCTATCAGTTTGGTTGTATGGCGGAAATAAAAAAGTTTAAAAAAGATTTAGACGATTTGAAAAAGGACTTAAACAAATGATTAACCGCTTGAAATGTTTGTTCGGCTTTCATCATTGGACTTTTTTTGAAACACCTTTTGGGGTTAGGTGGCATTGTAAACGTTGCGGAAAATGGAGAGTGAAATGAAATCAAAAGATGTAGAAATGGGGAAAATAGGAGAATACAGAGTATATCTAAACTGGTCAGATGTTATAGATATATGTAATAAAGCGGTAGCAGAAGAAAACCAAAAACTAAGAAGTTTACTCGAAGAATGTGCTGATTGGCTATCATATATAGATAGAGATAATGGCATAATAAAAAAAATAGATGAAATTTTAGGAGAAACAAAATGAATATTGATTTAGGTATGTTGTTTTTTATATTTTTAGTCTTGAAACTGTGCAATGTAATCAATTGGTCATGGTGGTGGGTTACTTCGCCATTATGGGGATTTCTTGTGCTAATCTTTATTATATTAATAATTAAAAAATAGTAGGAGGAAGAATGTCAGAAGAGATAAAACTGTTAGTAATATCTACATTAAAGATGGATAAAGCTGATTTAAGGTATTATGCTAAATGTTGTTGCAGCCGAACAGAAGACATGGAAGTAGATGAGTTTTTAGATAAACTATATAACGGAGAAAGAATGTGTGTCGAGTTTCCAGACGGAACTGTTACAACATATGAAATTATTAAAGAACATTAGAGAGTTACTCTTTCCCAATTTTTGTTGACGGACATATACCGACCTTTTGCGTAGGGAAAGAGTGGGGTTTCCATGGGCGCAAAAGGTGTTTATATGAGTGAAACGCTCCTTTCTGGTTTCTTTGAGGGGAAGAAAATGGCTATCCTGCCTGCAAGGGTCAAAACCTACGTTTCATTTTATTGAGGTAAAGGATAGCACCCCTCGTTTTTGGGCGGTTTGCCACGGTGTTTAATAAGACTTGTTTTTTTTAAACCGCCCACCTTTTTTATAGGAGATTAAGATGATTATAAATATTATATTAGATATTTTGAAAATAATACGTTGGCATATTAGAACACTACCAAAAACCAAGTCGTCAGAACAACTAGAAAAGGTTAGGGGGGAAATTAACGAATATATAGATGCGTTTGATGATTACACTAAAGCACGAAATCCGACAAGAAGAAAAAAATGCAAACGTCACATGGAAGAGGAATTAATAGATGTTATTATATCTTCAATTAATTGTATGAGATATAAAGAAATAAGAGAAAAAGTAGCTGTTAAAATGGCAATCAACAGACATAGAACATTTGAAAAAAACCACCATATCGGAGATTAAGATGAGAATATTAGAATTATTCGCAGGTTACGGAAGCCAAGCCCTTGCCTTAGAAAATCTAGGCATAGAATTTACTTCTGATATATCCGAGATAGACAAGTATGCTATCCAAGCGTACGAACAACTACATGGGGAAACACATAATTGGGGAGATGTCACAAAGATAGATGAAACTAAACTACCTTATTATGATTTGATTACCTATTCTTTTCCATGCCAGGATATATCACTAGCCGGACTTCAAAGGGGTTGTGATAACGAGAGTGGGACTCGGTCAAGTTTATTGTGGGAGTGCGAGCGTATTATAAGAGCGGTAAAACCTAAATATCTCTTAATGGAAAATGTAAAGAACTTGGTCGGAGAAAAACACAAACATAACTTTATCCGTTGGCTGCATGTTTTAGAGATGATGGGTTATCAGAACTATTACAAGGTATTAAATGCCAAAGACTACGGTGTGCCACAAAATAGAGAGCGTGTTTTCGTAGTGTCAATATTAGGTTGCCAACAATATTTATTTCCTAATCCTATCAAACTAGAGAAACGCTTGAAAGATGTGCTTGAGAGCGATGTTGATGAGAAATATTATTTAAGCCAAAAACTAATTGATGGATTTTTAGATAAACAAGCAAGAGGGGATACATTCGCAACAAGAGGAATTAATATTAGAGAAAAAGACGGATATGCCAGCACACTAACAGCAAGAATGTGGAAAATGGGAATAACTGACAACTATATTGAAGAGCCTCTCGCCCTAGATGAGCAGAACGAATGTGTCAGAACAGATGGAACAGTTGGTACTCTTACTACAGATGGTAGTAGTCCGAAACATAATAACAGAGTAATTGAACCTCAAGTCATGCAAATAGGTAATATCGTCAACACAGGAAATTGGGATAACCCCGAGCGTGGTAGGATATACAGCGATGAAGGAGTTAGTCCCGCATTATCAACCATGCAAGGCGGAGGATTAGAACCTAAAATATTAAAAAACTATCGTATCCGCAAACTTACACCTCGAGAATGTTGGCGACTTCAAGGTGTTAAAGATGAACAGTTTGACAAGCTCCACGACCTATCAAACACGCAACTCTACAAACTAGCCGGCAACTCGATAGTGGTTGATGTGCTAATGGGTATATTCAAAAACCTGTTTGTTTCTGATGAGGAAACAACAGGACAATTAAGATTGCTTTGAGCTATAATCTCTGTCTAAAGCCCTTATTTGTGTAAGGGCTTTTTGGCATACAGATTTGTTCTTATAATATTCAAGAACTTTAATAGCAATCTCAAGCTGCTTTGTAAGTTTTTCTATCTTCTTTTCGTCTTTCATCATCTCTCCGTAAATAAATCAAGATACTTGTAAGCCTCGTCAATTCTTTGACGAGCTAAATTATAATACTTCTCATTAATTTCGCAACCAAAAAAACGGCGACCAGTATCCATACAAGCAACTGCTGTTGTTCCACTACCCATAAATCCATCAAAGATAAATCCATCTTTATCAGTTATATTGTAGATAACTTTTTTAACCATTTCTTTATCTTTTGCATTTGGATGATTAACAGACCGATTACCACCGATAAAGAAATAAGGTATTTTCCAATCATAGTTAGTAGTATAAGTTAGCTTTCTGTCTACTATATGGACAGCAAACTCACTAGATAACCAAGTGTTATTAACAAACGGCAGCGGAGATTTTTTGCACAATGGAATAATCCAATATTCTAGCCCATTATCTACTGCGAACTTTAGACATTTATAAACATCTCTCTTACCGCAGAACAAAAACATATTAGGAAATTTACATATTCGTACATACTCTGATAAGATAGATTCGTTATACCAATCATTATCTAGGTTTGTATATTCTGCCATTTCCTTAAACAAGTGTGGTCTTTTAGCAGATAAACCTCTGCCATGTGCCTCTTGTTGGTATGGCATATCCGTAAGAACCAAATCAAATGTTTTATTAGGAATAAAAGGTAATACATTTAATATATCATCATTTACAATGGTGTTCGTTTTAATATCCATCAGATAGCTCCCCCTTATATATATTTTTCTGATGATGTATAAGATTATAATCATCTATATATTTGTTTCTTGCCTCTACAGCATCTTTCTGTGTTAAAAAAGAGCCGATTCTTTTTGTTTTATTTTCTACAGAAATTGTACTTATCCATTTCTTACTGTTTTTATTCCAAGAAATTCCTCTATATCCGCTTTTATTATTTTTCAACATTTTCAAATGAGAATTTTGTTCTTGAAAAGTAGCCCATCTACAATTTTCTGGGAAATATCCTTTATCTGAATCTATTCTATCTATAGTTAAATTATCTGAATAGCCAGTATTTAAAGCCCATTCAAAAAAAGAAGATGAAGATGTTTTCCACTCCTCACACATAGTAATTCCTCTGCCACCATATTTATAATATATACTACAACTTGGCTGGCAACATCTTGATTTTATTCCTTTCCATATTGAGTATAACCTTGTCTTTGAAAGATGATGTTTTCCCCTGCATTTTCCACAAGATTTAATGTGTCCGTTTTTTACATCACTTAGAGCATTATATTTAATAGAACCGCATTCACATCTAAATTCAAAATAGCGTTTTCCATTCTTTTTAAATGCAAAACGAATTGCAGTAAGTTTTCCCCATTTTTTCCGACAATTTCTTCCGTAGGAATAAGTTTCATGAGCATCTCCGTATTGATAGTGTAATTTATGTTATCCATTTCAAGAAAAAAGTCAATGTTTTTTATTTAAAAGGCACGCCGATTAAGGAGTATCTTTTATACCTAACTGGAACACCATAACGGTTTTCACTTTCCACCCACTCATCATGAAAAACATAACCTATTTGTTTCATTTCAGAAATTCTTGTGGCTAGTTTTGTTATACCCAAATGGACAAAAGCCTCATAAGGAGTAATAGTTTTATTAAGTCTAAGATATTTTTCTATTAAGTCGTGTTGCATGTTAATCCTCCAATCAAAAATTATTTATTTTTTAGGTTATCCACAGTTATCTTTAACTGTTCGATTTCCCTAGACAAACTCTTTATTTTTTTCTTGAGTAATAAGTTTTCCTTATAGATAACCAGTAAAGTCCCATTAGCCTTTACGGTATTAGGAAAAACTACTCTTGAAATGTTTCCTAGAAATTCTCTATTTTTTTTCATAGTAAACTCTCTATTTTTTTAACTTGAAACAATTTTTATTGTATTTATACAATAAATTAAGGGGGTGAAAATGGGAAAACAATATTCATTGTTTCCGCCTACTGTAGAAGAATTACACAAACAAGTTGCCAAAGAACTTGGGAGAGTAAAGGGCGAAGATTGGGAAGATTTTAATGAAGTCGTGCGTTACGAAGTGAACGCAAGAATAAAAGAAAATGCTAAACCAGACCGCTACCCAGACTATCTTCACAGTAAAATAATAATTAAGAAAAAATAATTATAAAATCCTTTCTTCTCGTTCATAATTCATCCCCAGTTTTTCTAACAGTTTTACAAACTTATCTGCTTCTGCTTTATCATTTGTAGCATAAAACAAAACACCGTCAAGCCAAATAATATATTGCATCATAAACCCCCGTTTTCTTCGTCTGTGTACACTTCTTTATCTTCTGTGTAGGTGATGTGCTCGTCGTTACTTTCCACTTGCTCTGCGTTAAAATTTTCCGCATAAACAAATTCAACACCGTTCTCATCTATATTAACCTCGTTTATATTATCAAGACTCATTCTCTTGAGCTGTGATATAAATGGTTTTAATATCATCCATTGTGTATCTGTACAAAAAACAGTATGATGTTTAAATCCTTTGTCCTTTTGTCGTGCTGTGTAGTTTTGCGCAGCCTTGCGTTGTGCATATGTTGCTACCATTGTTACCTCCTATAATTCTAAACTTTCGTAAAATTTTTCTATCGTTTCTTCTGTGTGAATATTATCTATCGTACTTTTATACCAACATTTAAATGATGGGTAGGCTGCTTCGATGATTTCACAAGTCTTCAAGTTTTTAGACTCATCAAAATCGTGAACCGTAAGCATATAAATCTCTTCTGTGTCTAGGTTTATAGCATAGATAAATTCAACCCAATCTGAGTCTTTCTCAATATAAATAGGAAAAGACTTGCCATCAAAATCATATAGAGAAAGATTGTTTATGACATTTAATATGTCTGTCCCTGTATCTCTTGAAAATTGAGGAAACATAACTTGAAAAGGTATGAAAAACTCTTTATTTTTTTTGATTTCATTATAATGCTTCACAATATTATCATAATATTCGTCATCAATATTTTCTAGCAAGTCAACTTTTTCGCTAAAGCTGCCAATATTATTTTTAAGTTTATTTCTTACAAAGTTTGTAAAGTTTTCTCCTTGTCCGCTATAATATCCATCCCATTGACCGTATTGAGCCAATCTGATTTCGTTATCTTTCACGATAACTGTTAAGTGTCTAGTTCCCATTGTCGTTACTCCTTTCGTTTATTTATCTGAAAATCTATTTCTATCAAAGCCATCTTTGTTTAACTGTATAGCTCTGTTGATTTGTCTTTGATACTTTTCGCATTCTCTTTTTGTTTTTAGAAAATCGCTGTATAATTTCATTGCATCTTTGTGTATTTTTTTCATATAACATTTCATATTTTCTAAACATTTTTCATGCCATTCTATACTCATTTTATTACCCATTGTTGCTCCTTTCATTAATTACAATATTGTGAAGTTCTTCCCATTTATCATAGAGTTCATCACAAAAGTGCAAGACTTCGCATTGCTCTTGTGTAAATGGAGTTAAATCTAATTCTTTGTAAAGGTCTTTCATTACTTGACCCAAATAATTACAAAGTTCTTGTTTAGTTTTAATCATTATCTTTAATCCTTATAAAGTTTAAAGTGATTTTTCTTTGCAAACTTAACTACATTCAGAAGACTTTTATATCTGCAGGCTGTCCCCTCGTATGTCTGCCGATTGTAGTCAACATAATAGGCTACAAATTCTCTATTTTTTTCGGTACAGATAAGATAAAAATCTTTTCGGTTGCCATTATTCAAAACTCTATACATTTTAACCTCCGTAAATTCTCTATTTTTTTAACAAATTCCATTTTCTCTAAATACTTTTAACAAACCGTATTTTCTGCCGATTCTCTCGAATCTATCTGCCCAATCTATGCAATATTGCCAAGAGTGGCCGCGTTTGTTAAAATTCCATTGCCAATCGATAGCAAGTTGTTCTGCGTGTGCTTTTTTCTTTTCGTAAGCTGTTAATTTTCTGACGCTGTAAATTTTATAAATACTCATGATTAAATCCTCCGTAAAAAGTTAATTTTCCAAATTTTCAAACTGTTTTTTATCCATTCCACAGAAGGCTTTTATATGTCTGCCCGTCGTCTGTGTCCATCCGTCCCAATGCTTAATATAATGTCCGTCTGCTGTTTCGGTTAAGATTTTTACTCCGTAAGAATAAAGAACCTTGTCGCCATTTTCTAAAATGTGGACTTGTGCTTTTCCGTAAAAACTTTTCCGTCCGTCAATTGGTGTTAATTCGTAAATCATCGTAAATTCTCCTTTTTTTTAATCTAAATTAAATCCAAACTTTGCCCAATTTAGAAGGCTTTCAAAGCTATTCTGTAAAAAGTCTTCTAGTTCTTTTTGCGTCGCTCCCTTCCTTTTTAGAAGTTTATAATCTGCTAAAGTGTTTTTTAGATAAGATTTTAATGCGTCCGCTGTCTTTTCAATATCAATATTTTTTTCCATGATAACCCCCTTTTAATCTGTATATTTCACATAATCGCTAAAATGCTGTCTTGCTTGCTCTTCTGATTCGAATACAGCCAAGACAACAAAGAATCCGCTTAACACATAACTTGTCGAGTCTTTCTCTGTTAATCTGTGGGGGAGTCCGTTCTCGTCATTCCAAACGATTCGAAATCCATAGAGAAGAGAGAAAAGAAGACAATAACAATCTTTTAAACTTCCTTTGTCCCAAAGCTGCGTCAATTTTTTTGTGTCTGCTCTGTATAAATTTTTCATGTTTGAATCCTCCGTTAAATATGTGTTATAACTTTGACTGCTCCCAACAAAATCAAGATTAAAAGTAAAATCATATTAAAACCTTTTACAATTAATAAAATTAATTTTGTTGAGTAATATAAAAATTTTATAAATGCTTTTTTCATTTCAAAAAACCTCCTTTTTTTACATTTTGTAAATATAAATTACATCCGATTCGCCATCTTCAAAATTTACATCTTCGCAGTATTCACAACCGTCATAACGACTTATTGCGTGTCCTCTGCCATCATCACGCGCATCATCTTTCCATTTTTCGTCATCAAAATAACATTTTAAATTGTCTGGCAAATCTGGGTAAATACACTCTTGTTCCCATCTTGAGTCGGCTTCGTCATCTGTTAAAATCAAATAATATTGACCATTGTATTCTATCTCGTCTGTGCCGATTTCCATTTCAGAGATTGAGTCGACGTCTTCCAAGTCGCAGCCTAAAAATTTAAAAAATGCCCATTGTTTAAAATCGAACTTTTCCAATTTTTCGACAACTTCCGAATAATTGACTCGGCTCGTGTCTAAATCTTCATTTTTGAAAATCTCTTGAATCTTCGATTCGTTAAAGTCTTTTAATAAATTAGTCATGTTAAATCCTCCGTTAAAATATTAAATTAAATTGCTGTTAATGTCTTCACTTTGCAAAGCAATTGACTCTTGATTTAATGCTTGCTTAATTTCATTCACTAATTGCAGAGTCTTTTCTGTTTCTGCAAAAAGAATCGATAAAACTAAACTTGTTTCTATTGTTAAAGTTCCGTCTTTGTGTGTGTAAAATCCTTTAGCTTCGGAGATTGTCCCTCCCTCGTAATATTTTTTAGTCAAGTTCATTACAATCTTGAAAGCGTCAAGAGTATTAATCTCTTGTTGTTTGCTGTCTTTGTCGTTTAATCCGATAAATAAAGTGTGCTTAATCATTTTTAAAACCTCCGTTTATGTTATAGAAGACTCGATTCGTCCTCTTTATAAGTTTATTATAGCAAATTTGATTTAAATAATCAAGTAAAAAATGCATAATAATATAAATTTTTTTGTATTTTTTAGCAATCCCCTTCTAATCTGCAGACTTGAGTCAATAATCTGTCTTCTTGCCATTCCGACTCGATAATCGCAGCACGAACAAACAAAAAGCCAAATAAAAAGCCAAATAAAAAAGATAAAATAAATATTTTCATGTTTAAAACCTCCGAATCTGTTTTTGTTTATAACTAATTTATACAAGTTTATTATATAATTGTCAACACCTAATCACAAAAAACTTGAAAAAATTCACAAAAAAAGTAAAATAAAATCATGATAAAGATTAATTTAACAGAAAATAAAAATAATGTCGTAAAATTCCCGACCGTAAAACAAACCGAATCGGCACAAATAAACGACTCCGAACTAAAAAAACGATTCGAATCTCTGCAAAGCAAAAAGCAGAACGGCGAAAAAATGACGGTTAAAGAACAATTACAACTCGGAAGACTCAAAAAATACGGCGACTCCGCATTCTTCAAAAATAAACTTCTCCAAGAAGAAACACCCAAACCAACAAAGCCAATTAATCTTGCTAAGCTAAACAAAGCACCTAACACAATAAACAGACAAAAAGCCGACAATATCATAAATCTAATCTATGAAGGCAATAACTTAATAGATGCTTGTAATATGTCTTCCATTAAACCAAAGGATTTCCTAAAATTTATTGATTTGATAGAAAATTCAGACTTGAAACAGCTTTTTATAAATGCGCGAATCTGTTTAGCTGAATATTACATTTACAGAAGAGAACAACTCGAAAAGGATTTATTGAGCGGACGTGTTGATTCCTCGACTTATAGCGTGTTATCAAATGACTATAAGTATTTAGCAGGTAAGTTCGCACCGCTCGCCTACGGTGAAAAAATCCGCCTTGATGCGCTTGTTTTAAATGCCACACCGAGCGCGCCCAATACTGAACAAATAAAAGAATTGAATAATTTGTTAAATGCTCCGCACGTTTTGCAAATAGAAGACAATAGCACCCCCCAATCTTGAGGACTTAGGGAAAAGCATGCTTTTTCTTGATTTTCAACTCACCAACAATAAATTCAAAAAACTCAATAAAAACAAACTCATACGTTAGTATGGGTAGGAAGGGATAATATTTTTTGTCTATGAGTAAAATTGGGAAAGTATTTCCTCGGTAATTTTTGATACCTTGTGGAGTGGTTTTTGTGGGATTTCAAGTGTTTAGATGTTTTGACAATTTGTCCATTAGGTTTTTAAGGAAAAGGGTTTTGTGGGTGTTTTTTTGGTTGATTAGACATAAAGGTACACCCCTTAGTTTAGGAAAAGATATTGCAAAATAAAAAATAAAATTTTATAGTTTTTGTAGGGATAAGTTTAGGATACGGATATGGATGAGAGGGTAGTAGAGAGGTTTTTAGGGAGTCCGAATGAAGGTCGGTTGATATTGAGTGCCAGTTTAAGGAACTTCATAAGTTTCTTTTTTTGGTACATGTATCGGCAGGAGTTTATATTCAAGCCGTTTCATGATGAGATAATACGGAAGTTAGAAGACATAGCGTTTGGAAGGTCGGAGAAGAAGAATTTAATAATCAACTTACCACCTAGGATGGGAAAGAGTTCGATATGCCAGATGTTTTGTGCGTGGAGTTACATGATAAATCCGCACAGTAACTGTATATACACGTCTTATAGTGATGATTTGACGAGTGCGTTTTCGAAGGACATTAGGTCGATAATAGAGAGTGATGCGTTTAGGGTACTGACTGGGGTGCAGTTGAATAAAGCGAAGAGTGGGGCGGATTATTGGGCTACTACGATAGGTGGTGGATTTAGGGCTGCGAGTATGGGAGGTTCTATAACTGGTTTTGGAGCGGGAGTAAGTGGAGATGAGTTTGGTGGTGCGTTAGTGATTGACGACCCGAACAAAGCGAGTAGTGTAAAGAGTCAAGCTGAATTACAAAACACGATAGACTACTACAACAACACATTAAAGAGTCGATTAAACAATCAAAAAAAGACACCGATAATAGTGATAATGCAGAGGTTAGGTTTAGAGGACTTAACTGGGTATTTACTAGAGGTAGAAAAGGATGATTGGGACATATTGAAGTTACAAGGTTTAGATGAAGAAACTGGGGTAGCATTATGGGAAGAGAAATATCCGGCGGAAGAATTAAAGAAGTTAAAAGGGATAAATCCGTTTTTATATTATGGTCAGTATCAGCAAGAGCCGATTGTATTAGGGGGGAGTGTAATAAAGACTGAATGGTTTAGGTATTACAAAGGGGAATATGATTATCAATATACGTTTGTGACGAGTGATACGGCACAAAAGAAGGGTGAAGCGAATGACTTTACGGTATTTTCGTTTTGGGGAAAGACTTTTGACAATCGGTTACATTTACTAGACATGGTGAGGGGAAAGTTTGAGGCTGATGAGTTAAGGATGCAAGTAAAGTTATGTTGGGAGAAATGGAGTAAATTCAAGGTAGCTCCGTATGGTTTTTACATTGAGGATAGGTCGAGTGGGATAGGTGTATTACAAGAGATGAAGAAGACTTATCCAATACCATTAATACCGATAGGAAGGGCGAGATACAAGAATGACCAAGGATTAGAGATAGCTGCGGATAAGTTTTCGAGAGTTATGACGACAGCACCGTATTTAGCGAATGGTTGGGTATATTTGCCAAATTCAGAAAAGGATGTTATAAGTAGTATGCTACTATCAGAATGTGCTGCTTTTAAGGCTGATTTAAGTCACAAGCACGATGACATGGTAGACACATTATGTGATGCTGTAGATATAGCTTTTAGTGCATCTGGTACAAGTTCATTATTTATTTGAGGTGGATATGAAGAAAAAGAATAGTTTAACGAGTTTTGCGGATAGTGTAGGGTCTTGGGGATTACCTTTTAGGAATCCGTTTGCACCTCAAAATTCACAACTTGAAACGATGTTTATAAACACGAGGTGGAGTTTAATAACCAATTTTAGGTCTATATTATCTGAAGCGTATGCAGAGTATGGTATTGTTCAGACATTAGTAGACCAACCTGTTTCTGATGCATTTAGGACAGGATATGTAATAAAAACTGATGAATTAGATGATGCGCAGAAGAGAAAGTTATATTATTACATAGAGCGGAATAGGATAAATGAAACCATAATGGAGGCATTTAATTGGTCGAGATTATATGGTGGCGGTGGAATAATTATTAACACAGACCAAAATCCGTCACAACCGTTAGACTATTCGAAGATAAGGGAAGATTCTCCATTAGAATTTATTGCTGCGGACATGTGGGAATTATATACAGATATTCCGATGTGGAATCCTTGGGAAAATATGGATGAAGCTCAAACTTATAATTACTATGGCATGAGATTAAATAGGTCGAGAGTATTACCAATAATGGGTAAAAAAGCACCTTCTTTTATAAGAAACCGACTTCGTGGGTGGGGCATGAGTGAACTTGAGAGGGTTGTACGCTCAATCAACTCATATCTCAAGAACCAGGACTTAATTTTTGAGTTATTAGATGAGGCAAAAATTGATGTTTATCAATTAAATGGTTTTAATACTGCGATGTTGACGGCAGGAGGTACGAAAGTAGCAGAAAGACGAGTTCAAACGGCTAACACGTTAAAATCATACTTAAATGCCCTTGTATTAGATGTCAATGATAAGTACGAACAAAAACAGTTATCCTTTAATGGATTGAGTGAGATTTTAAATCAAATCCGTCAAGGTGTAGCTGCCGACCTTAAAATGCCACTAACTAAATTATTTGGTGTAAGTGCTGCCGGTTTTAATAGTGGCGAGGATGATATCGAAAACTACAACTCTATGATTGAGAGTGAAGTAAGAAGTAGGGCAAAGAATATTGTAATTCCTGTATTAGAAGTATGTTGCCAAAAACTATTTGGTAAAGTTCCGGAAGATATTAATATCGAGTTTAAGTCATTAAGAATCCTCTCTGCCGAGCAAGAAGAAAACATGAAAAACTCTAAATTCAATCGTTTAATTGAGGCGGTTGCAAACGGATTAGCGACACCAAAACAATTCATGATTGGTTGTAATAATGAGAATTTACTTCCTGTAACCTATACAGAACAAGATATAGAAATGGCGAGTATGGGCGGTATTTCACAGTTTGAAGACACCCCAGAAGAGGAAGAACCCGAGAAAAAAGGTATTTTATCTTGGTTTAAGGGAAAACAATTTCCGCAAAAACCAGATAGGGGAGCAGTTGCGTTAGAAACTGGCAAAGTAAAAGAAACTGATGTTACATCGAATAAGTTTGTCGTTCCTGACAGAGAGAAAAAACCACTTCCTGACAGAGAATATCCTTATAAAGCAAAGAGAACTGGTAGATATGTAAAGGTTTCTGAATAAAAAAACCCACCCGAGGGAATGGGTGGGGTAAACCTAAACGGAAGATTCAGATGTTTACATTGACTATGTTACATATAAAAATGTTTATGTCAAGTCCATTTGACAGATTGTTGATATATGTTATTCTTGTAACAGAGGTGTAGATGATAGAAAACAGTAAAGATTTTCCGAAAAGGTATTTTGCCCGTCATATAAAGGAGGGGTTAGTACATTATCTTGAAAATGGAAAAGACAAGCTATATTTGGTAAAAAATGAGGCTTTAATTAAGATGAATCCCTCTTTTGAGGGGAAACCTATATACATCCGCCATGTTGATGAAGTAGATTTAGAGAAGATGAAAGAACAGGCGGTTGGCTATGTTGTAAAGAGTTTTTATAATGAGTTTGATGGAGCTTGGTGGGTAGAAATCATAGCAGATGATGAAGCTCAAGGCTACATTGAAAAAGGTTGGGCTGTGTCTAACGCATATCTCCCAACCGAGCTTGGCTCTGGCGGTGAACACCATGATATTACCTACGAAAAAGAGGTAAAGAATGGTGTGTACGAACACCTAGCCATAGTTAATAATCCTCGGTATGAGGAGGCTGTTATTATGACCCCTGATGAGTTTAAGGACTTCAACGAGGGTCGTAAGGCAGAATTGGAAAAACTAAAAAATTCTAAGGAGAATGAAATGCTTTCTGAAGAAGACAAAAAAGAACTGTTAGATTCTCTCAAAAATTCTTTAGCTGACCTTGTGAAAGATGCAGTAAAGAATGCCGTTGATGAGAAATCAGCAGAAGACAAAAAGAATGCTGAAGATGAAGACCATCGTCAGTTAATTCGTGAAATTGCCGCTGTCGCATCAAAAGAAGACGGCGATTTCGAAGGTGGGCTTGATGAAAAGGTAAAAACTATCATCGGTCTTGCCGAAAAACTCGGCTATTCAAAAGATGAAGCAAACAAAAACTCATCTGATGAAGAAGAAGAGAAAAAAGAGGACAAAGAAGAGGAAAAGAAAGACGAAAAGTCTGAAGAAGAATCGGAAGAGTCCGAAAAAGAAAATAAATGCAATGAGGAAGAAAAGGAAAAGGAAGAAGAGGAAAAGAAAGAAAACTCTAAATTCTTTGGATTTCTTCACAATGCAAAACACGCTCAAGAGAAAAGTAAAACTGCTGATACAATGGGTAGTGGCTTAGCTCTTGGTCGCGCACGTTATGGTTCTAAATAAGGAGATTAACAATGGAAAATAAATTTTCTAATAAGATGAATGTGTTTGCTCCGACTGAAGAGATTAAAGGTCGTAAAGTCCTACCGGCAAATACTGAATCTTTTTCGGGTGTAATTGATTCCGAAGTTGAAGTAAGTGTTGTTCCTGGAACACCGATGAAAATCGTGGCAACTTCTGCAAAACTCCCTCACTTTGCACCTGCTGAATCCGGCGATATTATTGCTGGTTTCTTAGAGTGGAATATAATTCGCACACAATATGTTGCAAATGATATGTGTCAAGTTTCTCCGGCTACCAATGTTATGTATATGGAAGCATCTGGAGCAATTGATGCAGGTGTAAATGTTGCAATGGATAGTTTGAGCGATATTACAATTCAAGCTGCTGGTTCTGATGACCCAGTTATCGGATTGGCTCTTGAAGCGGCAACGGCTGCTGGTGACCTTATCCGTGTTAAAATCGGCGCACCTGTAGAGTTATAAGGAGTATAGAATATGGAAAAGTTTATAAATTCTAAAGGCGAAGTAGTTGAATCTGCATCTATGCTTTCTGAAAAAGAAATCGTGTTAGCAGAAAAATTAACCAATGCTATTTCTGAACAGTATGGTTATTTAGTTCCTATGACAACCTTAACAGCTGTTATGCGTGATGTTGCACAACAGAAATTCTACCAAATTCCGGTAGCTGATTATATTCCGGTTCGTGTTGGTACTGAAGCAGCTTGGGCTGAAGATGTATTGATGTTCCGTTCATTCCAAGTTGGTGGTGACTTTGAAAAAGGTTATATCGAAACCGCTAATGAAGGTCGTTTGGCATCAACAGATGCTCAATTAGATGCTATTCGTGTTAAAGCTCGTGTATGGGCAAAAGAACTTAATTGGTCTATTGCCGATATCGCAAAAGCAGCACGTTCTGGTGTATGGGATATCGTAACTCAAAAAGAAAAATCTCGTAGAACAAACTGGGATTTAGGTATTCAAAAGACCGCTTTCTTGGGTTCTAGCGATGGTGTAATGGAAGGTTTGGCAACATTGTCAGATGTTACAATTAACACGACATTGGTTCCGGCATCTATTAGTGCGATGACCGATGCTCAATTCCAAGCATTTGTTGGTGGCATGATTGGTGCTTACCAAACAAACAACAACTTTACAGCTATGCCGAATAGATTATATATTCCGCAAACTGACTATACCGCATTATCAGTAGCTACAAGTGTTCAATTCCCGATTAAATCTAAATTGGAATACTTGCGTGATGCATTAAAGGCGGCATCTGGTCAAGCTGATTTCGAAATCAAACCTTTGGCTTACTTACAGACAGCACAGTCATTCGGTAAATTAAGTAAAGACCGTTATATCTTGATGAGATATGATGAAGATGTTGCTCGTTTCGAAATTCCGGTTGATTATACCGTAACTGTTCCAAACACAATTGAAGGTTGGACTTTACGGAATGTTGGTTATGGTCAACACACCGGCGTATTAGATGCAAGACCGCAAGAAATCTTGTATATGGATAAAGCATAATAAAGGAGAGAACTATGAGAATTAAAAATATCGGTAAATGTTTGATTGTTTTTAATGGTGGTTCTCTCCCTGTTGGCAAAGTTGCTGACTTTAAGGGGGAAGCCGAAAAAATCGGAGATGCCCTCTTAAAGGCATATCCTGACAGACTTTTAGATTTAGACCACATCAAAGAAGAAGAGGTTGTTTCTGTAGAAGTTGAAGCTCCTGTAGAAGAATCTGCTACAGAAGAACCGAAATCTGAAGAAGTAAAAAAGTCTAAAAAATCAAAAAAGTCTAAAAAATAAAGAAAGGTAGGGAGATTATGAGTATTTGTAGCTGTGTATTCGTCGAGGATTTTAAGGCACAATTTCCTCGTAATTTCCCTTATCTTCCTAAATGGGATAGTTCAAAAGTCTACTTTGAAGGCGATGAGGTTTATGTAGAACCTAATTTCTATCAATCTCTAATTAATGACAACACAGCTGAAGTGACAGACACGGAAAAATGGGCTGTTGTTAATGATAGTATAAATAATTACGTTTCTGACGAGGACATAGAGAGAGCAAAAGGCGAGGCTTGTGTTAATTTCAATGTCCAAGTAACAGCGGATAAAATGGCGGCACGTCTTATATTTTTATATCTGTGGGCATTTTATCTAGCTTATGATTTATCATTAGCTCAAGGTGGGGCATATGGAAGTGTAAACTATCCAGCGACATCTGTTACTGTTGGAAGCGTGTCCGAATCATATTATGTTCCTAAAGCATACCTAGAAGACCCAGTTTTAGGATTCTATGCAAGGAATGGATTTGGTCTAAAATATCTTAACTTAGTATATGCTAATATGATTGGTAATGTAAAGGTGGTCGCAGGATGGAGTCTTCCGTAAAAATATCGCTTGATTTTGGCGGATTAGAACAAATAAAAAGAACCTGTGAGGTTTTTAAAAAAGCTGTCGTTAGAAGTGGGGTTTTTTCTGACGACCCACAAGTGATGAAGTCGGCAATTCTTAACGAGTTAGGCGGAGAATCACAATATGAAGACGGACCGTATGCTGGAGAGAAAGTTTTAGTTCCTCCTAGACCATTTGTAAGTATTCCTGCTGAAAGAACCGCACCAGAAGCAATAGAAAAAATGGGGAAAATTTTAGCCAACGGTTTTACAAAAGACAACGCACTAGAATCTCTAGCGGTGGTAGGGGCAACCATTGCTGATGCCCAAAAATTAGCCCTAGAAACCAACGGTAGTAATGTCCCTGGTTGGCAAAAACACAATGAGCCTAGAACAATAGCCACAAAAGGGTTCGATAGACCATTGTGGTCAAGAAGAAATGAAACTTTTCCGATTAAATTTGAGGTGGTAGAATGAAACTTAATCCAATAAATCTAGCAATGGGAAAAAGATTACCTAGACCGCAATTAGGTATAAATATGTGGTCACAGGGCGCACGAGCAAAAGTAATACATCAACAAGTTGATAAATACGGAAATGTGCAGAACATTGTTTCATTCTTTAATTTTGATGGGGTTATTCAACCATTAAGACCTGAAGAAATTAAGGTAAAAGAAGAGGCTCAATGGTCTTGGGATTGGTATTGGTTTCATACTCTTCAAGATGTAAAATTATCAACAAATGATAGAGTATTTTACAAAGATGTAGAATATAAGATAATGGCAGTAAAAGATTATTCTGACTACGGTCATATAGAATATCATTGTATTAAGGATTGGCAAAACGATGCAGATTGAAGAATACATAGTTGATATAATCCGTAAAGAGATGAACCTTAATCAGCAGAATATTTGGATTCATTCTCAAAACAGAAAGATTCCACCGCAATCTCAAGAACTTTATGTCACGGTGGGATGCGTAGATTTCTTACCAATTTCAAGTAAGAGCAGATTCAAAATGGTTGATGCCACGCAAACCAAACCAGAATATGGAACAGAAATACAAACTGTTTATGGTCGTGCAAGTATTCAAGTTGATATCTTGAGTAGAAGTATAGAGGCACGACAAAGAAGAGCAGAACTTCTAATGGCATTAAACTCTTTTTATTCCAAAGAAGTACAAGATTATCATCAATTCAGAATATTTGAACTTCCCTCAAGATTTATTAACACATCTGGGCTTGAGGGCGGTTCTGAAATTAACAGATTTAGTCTAATAATCAGAGCAATGATTTCAGAGGATAAAGTCAAAGAAACTGATTATTACGATACATTTAATGCACGGATTCTTTCGCAAGAAGTCAAAACAGATGAGATTGTTTTGACTGATTTGCAAAATGAACCGTAATCAATTATTATGATTGTGTAATTAACTTAAAGGAGTAACAAAATATGAGCGAACTCTCAATATCAAATGTTATTCGTGTTACAGTACAGGGAGTACAGAGAAGTCGGACAGTAAAAAATGTCAATGAAGTCGCTCTGTTTACTTCTGAAGTTCCGAATAATGTATTAGAGTCGATGTATGTGACAGACCCTGCGGATGTAGCAACAGCTTACGGAAGTAATTCTCTGACATATAAAATGGCTCTAAATGCTTTTGCACAAAACGCAAACTTTTTAAGTGGTCGTGGTGCTTTGGTTGTAATTCCGATGATTGGTGCAACGGATGCGACACCTGCGTCATTCTCGACTCAAGCAATTTCAGACCTTACAAATATACAAAGCGTATCAGATGGTTCTCTTACTATTACAGAAAATGGGAACACTCTTACCGCTGGTGGATTAAATTTTTCTGCAGCAAATACAGTAAAAGATGTTGCATCTATTCTTGCAAACGCTTTTCCCGAAGTAGAAATTTATGAAGAAAACAATACAATCGTATTTGTTTCTAAAACATTAGGTGTCAACTCTTCTGTTGTATTGTCTAGTGGTTCTACTGGAACGGATTTAGCTGGTTCTGACTATTTAGATGTAACATCGGGAACAACCACAAATGGTTCTAACTCTGGTGGCGAAACGCTTGGCGAGGCAATTACTCGTACAATTTCATCTGTTTCATATACGGGTGTAATGACCACAAAATATATGGATGATACAGAAATTCAAGCGGCAAATACTGTTGTTTCTGCAAATGACCTTATTTTCGTAAATGTTTGGTATTCAACAAATGATATTACTGGTATCTGCAAGACAATTAAAGATGCTAGTTTGAATAAAGTAAGATGCCTAGTATATACGAATGGTTATGAATCAGCAAAACTTATGTTAGCTGCATATGTTGGTCGTGCATTTAGTGTAAACTTTGAAGGTTCAAATGTATCACAAACAATGAACCTCAAGACTTTAGTAAATGTATCGCCTGACCTTAATATCACACAAACAGATTATACTAATGCAAAACAGAATGGTGTTGACCTTTATGTTTCTTACGAAGGCGATTCTTCTGTTGTATCTAATGGTGCAAATGGATATTTTGATACTATTTACGAAAATATGGCATTAAAATTCTATGCACAAAACAATATGTATAATGCATTAAGAACAACAAATACAAAATTACCGCAAACTGAAGCAGGTGTAACAGTATTGAAGAATGCTTTAGGTTACACATTTAAGCAGTTTGTAAGAAATGGTGTGTTAGCACCTGGCACTTGGAACAGCGCACAGACTTTTGGCGACCCAGAAACATTTAGAGCAAATATCGAAAATCAAGGTTGGTATGTATATAGTATTCCTATTGCACAGCAATCTCAATCAGAAAGAGAAAGTCGTGTTGCTCCGTACATTCAAGGTGCTTGCAAAAGAGCTGGGGCTATCCATGAAGCTGATGTGTTAATTTTAGTCGAGGAGTAATGATATGTCAGAAACTTATAGATTAACCGGCGATGATTCTTTTGTGTTATGGAATCGAGCAATCACAGACTTAGCTGACGGCGATGTTGTTACCATTGTTGCTGATAATAACATTGCATCATCTATTGTGGGTAAGGGAAGTAACGTAATTGTTGCTAAAGATGAACAGGGTAAAAAATGTACGATTACTCTTCGTTTATTGAAAGGCTCAAAAGACGACCAATTTATTCACTCTTATTACAAAACTTACGAAGCAGACTCTGCCTTATTCTTAATGGGTAATGGCAGCTTTGCCAAGCGACTTGGCGATGGTTTCGGAAATGTAATGTTTGACACCAAGTATTTAAGTGCTGTACACTTTACTAAAGCACCGTATGATGCTACTTGGAACGTAAATGGTGCAACTGACCAAGCTGTTACTGTTTACACGATGCAAGCATTAATTGAAAGGGTATTAGGATAATGGAATTTGTTACCAAAGGCAATAAAGCAAAAGTTACAATATTTCCGTCAAGTTTAGATAAGGCTTTTAAGCTAAAATCTTATGCGGAAAAAGCGATTATCAAACAAGGATTAAACCTCTTTGATATTCTAGGTAAAGAAGAAATGACGTATGAAGATATCTTTGGATTAGCTTTAGCGGTTGATTCGGATGTAGATGTCTTTGATGCTTGTTTTGAATGCCTAGATAAATCAATCTATAATGGGGTAAAAATTACAAAAGATGTTTTTGAGGATGAAACAGCAAGAGGGGATTTGTACGAAGTATTATATTATTGTCTAAAGGTAAACATTTACCCTTTTTTCAAGTCCCTCCTTTCTTCGTTAGGAACAAACAAGAATCTAGCGGGGATTGGAGAAGACCTGAAATCCATATAAGCGATGACCTCCGATATTTGAGAGTAAAAATCGCAAAAGCAGGTTATTATGGTGGCGACCCTCACGCTGTGGGGGAAGCCCAAATAACCGATATAATGGATGTAATAGCGTATGAGTCATTTTTGTGTGATTACGCTGAAACAGAAAGAGAGTTAAACAGAGATGGCTGATTCTATAAGCAAACTATACGCAGAGATTGGTTTTAAGGTCAATACCGAAGGACTTGACCAAGCTAAGAAATTGCTATCTGAATTTGCTGAACAAATTTCAGCCATAAATGAACTTACCAAAAAACAAGCATCTCTTTATGGTGTATTTACCAAAGAGAAAGCTAAACAAGAAACGGAAAAAGAAAAACAGGCTACAGAGCAGAAAAAAGCCGAAACCCAAAGAATTAAACAATCTCTAAAGGAAACAACCCATAAACAGCAACTTGAAAGAATGGCTGTTCAATCAGAGTTGCAAGAAAAACGTTTCAAACAGAAAGAACAGGAACACCTTTGGAGAGTAGAAGAGCAGGGTTTAAGAAAGCACAACGAAACAACTTTCAAATCAGTTGCAAGCAACGTAAAAAAGATAACCAAAGAGATTTGGAAGGGCGGTAAACTTATAGCTACAAGTATGAAAGACTTCTATGGAAGTATTGTTGCACCTAGCTTAAATAGGTCTATCGCTACTCGTGATTTTATGTTGTATAGCGGAACACCGCTTGAAAACATACAAAAGATTCAAGAGAGATTAGTCAATGTTGGTTCAAATATGACCCAAGAAGAAATGATGGGTGAATTGACTAATGCACTTGATAACATTACGAAAATAGGTTTCGGAAAAGGTACTTTATCTGGTTACAAGTTAAGCAATATTGTCGCACCAGCATATAGAAGAGATATAAGTGGGTTACTTAATGCGATATCAAGAGAAACTGCTGATATAGACAATCAAAAACTTGTAGAACTCTTGGAAGAAATGAACTTATCTGGTCAGAAATGGTTGCCTTACTTTAGGGCGCAACAAAGAACTAATGCAGAAATGCCCCGCTTGACCGAAAACGAACAAAAAGATTTAGTAAATACTAGAATTGCCATAAATCAACTTGTTTATTCATTTCAAAAGGTTTCCGAAGTTTTTTCTGCTCGGTTATCACCAGCATTGTCTAGGGCTGCGGATTTAATTAAAAACACATTTATTCAAACAATGGAGAATTTGGATGAAAAAGGTTTTGGACAACAAATTGAAGAAATAGCCCAAGAGTTATCAGAGTTTATAAAACTAATTTCTCCGAAAGCAATAGCAACTGGCATAAAAACATTCTTTGAGGCAATAAAAGACTTTGCTAAGATTGTTAATTGGATAGCAGAAAAGCTACATCTAAAAGAAAAGCCCAAAGAGGAAGAAACCTCTGGCGGAGAAATAAAACCTACTACTTTTTTAGGAGTGCCTTTGTTTGTGAAAAAAGCACCAAAAGAATCAATATCAACTGGTCAAAAGTTTTCGAATGTTGACTTAACAAAGCAATGGGCTGATAAATCTCCAAAACCGACAACTGTAAATATTTATAACAATCAGAGTGTAAATACAAACATAGAAACAACGAATGATGAATTAGGATATACTGTTGCCGAAGGAGTAAGAGAAGGAATAAATATGGGCGGGAAAGAGCAGTTTGCATTTGCTCGAGATGTATATGTAATGGGTAGTTCGGGAGCAGTATAATGGATATCGCAGAATTAAAAAATAGCATAAGCGGAACGAAAATATCTGCAGAAAACTTCAAGACTATATGGAAAGACCATATTAAAAGCTATTGGATTAATTCGCCTGGCGATTATGTGGATTTAAAACTTGATATCATTGGAGATGAAACACTTAATGCTGATTGCGATGTAACTGATAACTATGTCGAGTCAAACACAGCATATCAAGACCAAATCACATTAAAACCAATTACTTTTACTGTAAGTGGTGAGGTTGGAGAATTAGTTTGGTATCAAAGCAATAGCTATGCACAAAGAATAGGTCAAGTAGCACAAAAACTTGAGGGAGTAATATCCTTTTTACCCGTAAGGTCAAAAAGTTTTAACCAAATGAAAAAAACCGTCATGAAAGCAGCACAATGGGTGGATACGGCGAGCAATGTTCTATCAAGATTATCATCCTTGGTTGGGGGAAGTGGTTTTATTCCAGAATCAATGTCAAGACAGCAACAAGCATATCAACTATTAGTCTTATATAGGAATATGAGAAAACCTCTTACTATAAAATCTCCATGGGGTGTTTTACAGAATTATGTCATAACAAATCTTGAGTTCAAACAGCCGAAAGAAACAAAAGATAAAAGTTTAATTACGATTACATTCAAAGAATTTAGACTTGTTTCTATCCAAACGGTTCCTTTTGATTCTCAAAAATATCAAGGAAATGCGGCATTCGAAAATCAACCAAGAGCAGACCAAGGTAAAACAGATGGTGAGGATATAAGCGTTCCGACATATCCCGATGAAGATTTTAATGACGAGGAAATAATACCCATTGATGAAAATGTAGATAGTGGAGAAGAAAATGCTTGCTTTAGAGTATTAGATGACAATGATGTGTTGTATAAATACTATTATAATGAAGAAAAGGGATTTACAGAAATAGAATATGCTGATTTAGATAAAACAAGCGGTAACTATGGTCAATGGATTCCTTTAGATTCTGCAGATGAATATTTTGATAGGGCTGTAAGTCTTGGAGAAAAAGAGTGTTCTGACCAATTTAGGAAGTAAAAAATGAGTATAAGAGTTTTAAATACATTAACAGAATCAGCATATCAATCTGTATCATTTGTGACAGAAAAAAAAGAATCTGTTACACTTATCTTGCGATTTATCCCTAGTCAAGAAACGTGGTTTTTGGATGTCGAAAGTGAATCTCTTACAGTAAGGGGGTTAGCTTTGACATCTTTTGTAAATCTATTAGACCCATATCACGAAAAAATATCATGGGGTCTGTATGTGTGGTCGAAAGATGGATTTGACCCTTGGAGAATAGATGATTTCGTATCTGGAAGGATAAAAATAGGAATTTGCGAAAAGTTAGAATATTCTTTATTACAGGAGTATTTAAATGTCCCAAGTTCTGATTAATAACATATCTTCTGCTAAAAAAATACAGCGTATCTATAGGCTGACAGTTCAAAATGTAGATAGCGATGGGATGCCAATAGATGAGGCAATAATTATTCAAAACCCTATAACGGTAGAATTTTCGGTAAATAGAACATTGTTTGCCGATGTTAATACTCTTGACATAGAGATATATAACCTTGCCCCGCAGACATACAATCAATTATTTTTTGATTATTTCAATATGAAATATAGAACAATAATTTTGGAGGCGGGGTATGAAACAACTGGACTTTCTACCATATTTATAGGCGATGTTTGGAGTTGTTATACAAGAAGAGAAAAAACAAACACGATTACTAAAATACACGCTATTGTTGGTCTGAAATCTCTGCAAGCATTTACAGATATGACTTTAGGCGGAATAACGAGAGATAGGGTTCTTGCTGCTGTCGCAAAAGATATGAATTTGGAACTAGAAATCTATTCCGGACAAAACATTGCTTTTGAGAGAGATGTTGTGTTAAGCGATAATTCTATGAAAATCGCACAACAATATTCGGATAATAATGCATATATTGATAACGGCAAACTTATAATACTAAATGATGTCGATGCCATAAAGGGAGATGTACCTCTTATAAATGACGAATCCGGACTATTAGGAGTTCCGCAACATGAAGATGCTATCCTAAGTGTAGAGATTATGTTTGACCCAAGATTTATCATAGGGCAAATTATAGAAATAAGGTCAAGAATACATCCACAATTTAACGGACAATACAAAGTATATGGAATCAAGCATGATGCCATAATATCTGGAGCGGAATCGGGTTCTGCATCTACGACATTAGAAATGTTAGTTGGTTCACAAGTTTATGGGAGATTCGGAGTTGTTACACGCAGACACGAAAAAGACGCTTACTGAAGCATTATCGCAATGGTTTACTAAATTTTCACAGAGTTTTTTCGCTGTAAAAATAGGTAAAATAACAGCAGTAAATTATCCTAATCAAACTGTTGATGTTCAAGTTATGCATAAAATGAAAGATGATACTTTCCCAACTTTAAACAAACTTAGGGATTATCCACTTTTGACAAAAGTTCCTTTCGTTGTTTTGGGTGGTGGTAATAGTCATATAACATTTCCTATTGCAGTAGGAGATTACTGTTTATTGCTTTTCTGTGATTATGAGATAGATAGGTGGTGGCTGACAGGTGAGGGACAACCTTCGGTAATTGATAGAAGACACAATATATCAGATGCTTTTGCATTGGTTGGTGTACATTCAATGGTGGACTTAATACAGGGCTACAGTAATTATGTAGAATTAAAATATTCTGATACATCAAAAGTAACAGTTGGAACAAATATTACTTTAGATAATGGACAAGTGAACACGACTGGCAATATAACTGCGACAGGGGTAATAACAGGAGCAGAACTAATTGCACAAAACGGATATACAGGAACAGTAACTGTTGGTAGTAAAACACTTACATTTGTAAGCGGAATTTTAATATCTGTTACATAAATATTGACAATAGATTAAAACACGTTATTATATAATAAACATTGAGATGATTCATATGTTTTCTTTCCCAAAAGAAATTAAATTGTAAGGGATGAGTGAAAACTCATCCCTTATTTGCATTTATTTTTTTCGTGGTTTACTATACTTTCAGAGGTGTAGATGAAAGTTAGAACATTAGACGAAAATTGGGACTTTAATTTTGGAAAATCTCGCCAAGATTATGCAAGAGAATCTTTGGGAACTGCTTATGATGTTAAGCAGAAAATTCAATGTTGGTATAATGATTGCTTTTTTGATATGCTTGATGGGATAGATTATAAAAATCTATTAGGAGAAAAAGGCGGAAAAGAACAGATAGATGTATCTGTTCAAAAAATAATAGCGGTTCAGCCGGATATAATAGAGTTAATATATTTTGATAGTTCCGTTACCGATAGGAAATATACAGCTACAATAAGATTTAAAACCATATATAATGAAACAATTGAGGTCAGAATATGAGTGATGTTTTTGATAGAAACGGATTACAAACAGCAACAGTTTCGGAAATATTATCTGATTTAGAAACAGCTTTTAAAGCAATTTATGGTAATGATATTCTGTTGGATTCGAGTACACCAGACGGACAATGGCTTAACATTTTAGCACAGAAAGGTGTAGATATTCGTGGGTTGCTTATGCAGTTATATAACTCTTTTAACCCAGATAATGCACAGGGTGCAGTATTAGACCAAAGATGTGCGATAAACAATGTTTTTAGAAAAGCTGGTACTTTTACGACTGTTGCGGTAAATGTTACTGCGGATAGAAGTGTAACATTAGCTGGACTTGACGGAAATTATAATAACCCAGAGGCGACAGGATATACAATTCAAGATAACGAGGGTAATAAGTTTATTCTTGTAAATACAAGTACGATTTCAGCCGGTACGACAAGTCTGTTATTCAGAGCAGAAACAATAGGTAACGTGGTGGTTTTACCGCAAACGATTACAACCCCTGTAACCATTGTTTTAGGTGTCACATCTGTAATTAACCCATCATCTGCAAGTTCTATTGGGTCAAATGAGGAATCAGATGCAGAACTTCGTGTTAGAAGAAGACAATCTGTTTCTGTAGGTTCTTTCGGTTATCTGAATGGTTTGCAAGCAAAACTCTTACAACTTGATGGAGTTAATGATGCTAAAGTGTATGAAAACTACACAGATACGACAGATGCGAATAGTATTCCGCCACATTGTATTTGGGTTGTTATGGATGGTGGTGACACCTCTGATATTGCAGATGCCATATATTCAAAGAAATGCCCTGGTACAGATATGAAAGGGACAATTACATATACTATTCTAACCCCTGCACAAACTCAATTTGTTGCTAAATGGGATAATGCGACCAATATTTCATTTGGGATTAGATTTAATATAAAAGCTATCGAGGCAGGAAACACTTTTGATACAGCAAGTATCATAAGCTATATGGAATCGCATTTATCATTCAAGATTGGTGAAATGGCGGAAACCGCATCAATCACGACAGTTGCTCAAGAGGCAATAGATGCTCTTGGTGGTGGCGGTTATGCAGTTAATGTGCAAGTTTCTACAAATGGTTCTACTTGGACAGATTATTTACCTGCAGTAGTAGCAAGTAAATACAGTATTTCAACCATAACAATAACGGAGGTCTAAATGAGCGCATTTGATGACTATTATGCTAATCTGCTTATTATGCAGTATCATAACAAACCTCGTGCGCAAGAAACGATTAAGGTTAGCACAGCATCAATACCAGACCAACTCATATTAGATGTAATAAATGGATATAATATTGATACAGCAGTTGGTGCGCAATTAGATACTCTTGGAATCTATGTGGGAGTAGATAGAAACTACATAAATAATGGTGCATTAGATTTATTATCTGATGATGATTATAGAATAATTATTAAGTTAAAAGCGATTTCAAACACATCAACACTTTCATCGAAAGACCTAGATAAATCATTATATGACTTTTTCGGTAATTCTATCAGAATGGATTCTGCCGGAAATATGGAGATGACATATTTTGTTCCAGTAAACAAGACACCTGTTATCTTGGCTGCTATTCAAAAAGAAGTATTACCAAGACCAATGGGAGTAAGATGTTCATATATTATTGAGTATGATAAAAAGTTCTTTGGTTTCTGTACATATCAGAATCAGACCGCAATTTACAAAACAGGATTTAGGACTTATAATAACCCTAACAAGGTTGGAGAAGTATTAACTTATGAAAAACGAGTTGAGTTTTAGGAGTAAACAATGGCAAGATTAACCAGAAAAAATATTAAAGTTTTTGCAGGGAATGCGAGTAATAATGGTGTTTTTGGCTCTTTACAAGCTAACAACCCAACCTTATCGAATGATGTAGAACAAATTCAATCATTACCAGCTTGGGGCGATGGTTGGAATGCAGCAACAGAAACGAGTGAAGAATTACCGCCACTAGAAGAAATACAGGGTGTTGAATATGTAACCACATATCAGCAAGCATATATTATGCAAGAAGGCTTGCCAGAGTGGGCATCAACGGTCACATATTATAAAGGTTCACTCGTAAAAGAAGTTACCTCTGGTGGGTTTAGAATATATTCATCTTTAGCCGATAATAACACGAATAATGTTTTATCGAATACGAGTAAGTGGAAGAAAGTTATGGATAGTGCAGATTTATATGCATACGATTCTGCAGTTGTTCATAATACAGGAAATGAAGATGTTGCTGGACAAAAGACTTTTAAGTCCCCTTTATTTTATAAAGGTACATCGGCACTTTCTATAAATTCTATGCACAGCACAGCGATTAAAGGAACAGCACCTAGTACAAACGCAGTAGCGACAAATTCTTTTTTAGACAGTTCTTATTCTGATTCTTACATTGCTACGATTGCAAGAACTCAATATGGATATGAAACTTCAGGAAGAACTTATGCCCAATTACAAGCGTTCAAACCCGAACTGGATTCTACCACAAGCGCAAAGATAGGTGTTTTTTATCCTTCATCTGGTAGTCCATATACAGAAACTATAACACCAACAGAAGATAACACAACATCAACCCAGATAGATACCGTTGGCGCAAGAAATACTAAACTAGCAAACTATGTAGCATTGACAGGAAATCAAACAATTGGTGGAGGAAAGACATTTACAAGTAACACATATTTTCAATCAACCGCTCCTGCCATTATACTAAAAGATACTAACTACACAAAAGGTACTGCACCTACTAGCAATAACGATTCAAAAATTTATTTTCAAGATAGCGCAGGAACGGTATATGGAACAATACTTAATCGCGTCGAGGCTACTAACCTTAATTCATATACTCGTATTCAAACTTATAAACAAGATGCTGGTTCAAGTGCGGCTACAAGCTTTGCAGTAAACTATAAAGCAAATGGTGAATATTATCTTACATTTGGTGCATTAAGTGCAGATAGTGGAGATGTAAATGTATCTCTTACAAAAAACAGCACATCTACTACGGATACAACAGTTCCTTGTATGGGTTGGGTAAACAAGAGAATGAATGAAGTTTTATCTGCAATTTACCCAGTAGGTTCTGTGTACATCGGAACACAATCAACGTGTCCTATGGCAAATCTAATAAGTGGTTCAACTTGGACTTTAGTATCAAGTGGTAAAGCATTGTGGACAGGTAATGGGTCTAACGGAAACACGACCATTGCCGCTGGGTTACCTAACATTACTGGTACATTGGGTGCAAGAGATGGTTATTTAGCCCAAGACGGAAGAGAAGTAAACTTCAACGTTGCAACAGGTGCATTTACACTAACAAGTTCATCTCAATACTTTGGAACTTGGGATTCAAGAAGAAGTATTACCGGTGGTAAGAGTGTATCATTTAATGCAAACAAATCTAATTCCATTTATGGTAACAGTTCAACAGTTCAACCGCCAGCGTATGTAGTTAATGTTTGGAGAAGAACAGCATAGGAGAATAAAAAATGAGATATATTGGCGATGATTTAATAAATCTAATGACCATATACATAAAACCCAAAGAAGAAGGGGGAGAATTGCCAGAAATAGAGGCAGTAGATATTAAAATGGGGGCATTGGTTAAACATTATAAAAACCCAAGCAACCCTTTTTCTATAGATGTTTTTAGAGATGAAAGTATTAAATTATCTACACAAAACCCTTGCTATGGTTGTATATGGTATTATGATACGATTGGCGGAGAAAGAAAACTTCTTAAACAAACACTTGAAGGTTCGATAACATTAAAGATGAATCCAGAGGTTATAAATGGTAGATGTAAATGTTGAGTTTGTTTTAGGTCAAGAAGAACCAAATGAGGCGGAGTTTATCTTAGAGCCAGATGTAACTTATACGGCAGAAATTGTTTTAAATGCATCAACAGTTTTTCATGATGAGTTATACCACCTTGATTATCCAGACCAACATCCAATAGGAGCAATCATAGGATTAAACGATGCATTAAGCGGATTATCAGATGACATTGCCGCAGAAGAAAATCGTGCAAAGAATATAGAACAGGGGTTATCAAGTGCGATAGATAGCAATTACCAAGCAATAAGTAATCACGTTTCTAATAAGAATAATCCGCACGAAGTAACAAAATCTCAAGTTGGATTAGGCAATGTAGACAATACATCTGATGTAGATAAGCCTGTTTCAACCGCACAACAATCTGCTCTTGACGGAAAAGTAGATAAAGTAACAACTGCAGATAGAGTGTATGGAACTGACTCTAGTGGTAATCAAACAACCTACGATAAAGGTAGTTTCGGTCAAGTAGATGATGTTCAAGTCGGCGGTGTTAGTGTAGTAACTAATAAAATTGCTGAACTTGGAACGATGGCAAGCGAAACAGCAAGCGATTATTATACTTCCGCTCAAGTAGATACCGCATTAAGTGCTAAACAGGATAATCTATCTGCCGGAACTGGTATTGATATTACCTCAAATACTGTAAGTGTTGCAGACCCGACACTTATCAATAACGGAACAGGGACAAAAGCATTAGCGGTAGGTAAAACCTCACAATCAACTGCAGAGGGTGGTGTAGCCGTAGGTTACGGAGCGCAAGCAAATTCAACCTATTCAACGGCAATAGGCTATGATTCAAGAGCATCAAATACCAATACAACTGTTATCGGAAAGCAAGCAAAAGCCACTCAAGCAAGAGCCATAGCTATTGGTAGTGGTGCAGAGGCAACGGCTCAAGATGCAATCGCAATCAAGGGTGTAAATAACACAGCGAATACTTTTCAAGTCTATACCTACAATATGTTGGATATGTCAACAGGGTTAATTCCAGACGCTCGTATTTCAACGAATATCGCCAGAACAAGTGCTATACCGACTGTTGACCAAACTTATGATGGAACTTCAAGTAACGCACAAAGTGGTACTGCCGTTGCAAGTGCGGTATCTGGTGAGGCGACTTTAAGACAAAATGCTGATAACGGTTTGCAAAGTCAGATTGATGCCATTGTGTCAAGCTCCGATGTTTTTGACATTGTGGGGACTTATGCAGAATTACAAGCGTATGATATTTCGACTGTCCCAGTTAACGATATTATTAAGGTTTTGGTTGATGAAACGCATAGTGGAGCGGCAACTTATTATCGTTGCGTAGAAAACAATAACGTTAAAAGCTGGTCATATATCGGTAGCGAGGGTGCGTACTACACTAAAGCCGAATCTGATAACAAGTTTGTACCTCAAACAAGAACAGTTAATAGCAAAGCTCTTTCTAGCGACATAATCCTAACCGCAAGTGATGTTGGTGCTTTGCCAAGCAGTACAGTAATACCGACAGTAAACGATGCTACTCTGACAATTCAAAAAAATAGCACAACTGTAGGAACATTTACAGCAAACCAAAGTACAAATGCTACTATTGATTTATCAATTCCTACTGATACGAATGATTTAACAAACGGTGCTGGTTATATAACAGCATCATCGCTTCCAACTGATTACTATACGAAGTCTGAAATTGACAGTTTAATTCCGCAACCGACAAAACAACCGATAGTTTATTATCAGCCAACGAATAGCTATTGTTACGATAATTCAAATAATAGGTTTTTTGGTTCACACGTTACAGAAAAATTATATCTTGTACAACCAAAGACCTCTGGAACAACTAAAGTAGTTGATATGTCAACCACATTCAGTTTAGAGTTCACGCTTGATTATACAAAAGCAACATCAAGTGCTTTTGATTTAGCAGAAATCATAACAAGCTATTCTTCTGGTAAAGGTGTTTTATTACAGTTAAATTCAACTGGTCTGTATTACAGAAACAATATTACTGGCACGACAATTACAGGTACGAGAGCATTAACTGTAGGAAACTCTTATGACATAAAAGCAGAATATGACGGTACTCATATGATAATTTACTATAAACTGTCATCTGATGCCACCTATACGCAAATCAATTCTACAACTTGTACTGCTGATGGTTCTTATTATAACTATGTAATGATAAATATGAATCCGACTTACGGCAATATTTCATTATCTAGTGTAACTTTACTTAATGGTGCTAACACTCTATATTCTTTCTCTGCTGGTAAGATTGCTTTGGATTATGATACTTCTTTGACAGTAAATGCATCTAATCAATTAAAAGTAGTTGTAGACCAAACTTATGATGGAACGAGTACAAATCCGCAATCGGGAACAGCAATAGCCGGAACATTATCAGACTATGTAACAACTAATACTGCACAAGACATATCTGGCAGAAAAACATTTCTTGGCGAGAAAGCTATATATTTCAAACAAAGTGCGAGTACAAACAAGCTAGGGTTTACGCTATACAATACAGGAAATACAGAAGTCGGTGCTTTTGAATATCGCCCAAATACAATAAATGGTGGTGCATTATTAAATGTAAACTGTTCATCTTCATCAACAGGATGGGTAGGTTTTCGTTACTGGGGAACAGCCGTTAATATCGTTGCACCAAAAGTAGCAACAGCCGGCGATTATTATATTCCTATTAACATAACTGATGGTATAAACACCGTTACCGCAACCAGTGTTGGTACGGTTAATATTAGTTCGTTAATTCCGGCAGCACCGACAGTCGACCAGACGTATAATGCGAGTAGCACAAACGCACAATCTGGTGTGGCTATAGCAGGTGCAGGGTTTATAACAGGTATAACATCAAGTGACGTTACAACAGCTTTAGGTTATACACCTTATAATTCAAGTAATCCGGATGGATATACTTCAAACGTTGGTACTGTTACGAGTGTTAATAACACATCTCCAGATGCAAATGGTAATGTAAGTATAAGCATACCGGCAGCTCAAGTCAATTCAGATTGGAATGCAAATAGCGGTGTTGCGGAAATATTAAACAAACCGACATTAGCATCAGTTGCTACTTCGGGTAGTTATAACGATTTGACGGATAAGCCGACAATACCAACAAAAATGCAAATGACATATACAGCACTAACAGAAACTTTAACTTGGAGTTAGATAAATGGTTTTAAGAACATCTATAAATATAGCACCAAATACATTACAGGATTTGACTATAGATAATTTAGATAAAGAGGGAACACCTTTTGAAAATTATTATCCAAAAGTTTTTTCTCGTGCTGATTTAGAATCAATGATTTTTGATGATATTATTGAAACTGATGTTGTCGCTGCATCAGGTGATGAAAGATTTACATTTTCGTCAACAGGCTTTAACACTATTCAAAAAACTTTCAATGAATTATTAGATTTAGCAATGGCAGACACACCATTAATTATGACACCATCTTTAGATGTTTCTGTGTTATCTGACGGAACAAATAGTTATGCGATAAAAGACGCTCAAGCACGTTCTGACATAGCGAGTCTGCAAACAAGTAAAGTACCAAACACTAGAACAGTAAACGGGAAAGCCTTATCTTCTGACATAACCTTAACCGCAAGTGATGTTGGTGCATTATCAAGCATTTCATCAAGCGATGTTACAACCGCACTTGGTTATACACCATTGCAATCATCTGACATATCTAATATGGTAACAACTGATACGACACAAAACATAACTGCTAAAAAGGTACTTGGTGGAAGCAATCTAACCATGCTTTCACAGCCGGGGATAACCAAAGGAACTAATCCTGCCACCACACAATACATTAATTTTGGATTGATGGGGAGTGATACTTCTGCATATACCGATAGACTTGGCTGTTTAGAAACAAGTCTTGATTCAAGCGGAAATGTAACAACATTTTTGAGGGCATACAAAAACGAAGCTTCGTCAAGTACGGTAGGAAGTATTACTGTAAACTATCCGTCAAGTGGCTCACCTTATGCAGAAGCACCTACACCGACAGAAGATACAAACAATTCTGTTCAAATTGATACGGTGGGAGCAAGAAATACAAAATTAGCAGATTATGCTTTGGACTCCAATGTAGTAAAAACAAGTGGCAATCAGAATGTTGGCGGTGCAAAAACCTTTACTGATAATATAACTGTTTCAATGAATGTTCCCACAATTTTATTGAAAGATACAAATTATTCAAAAGGAACAGCTCCAAGTGGTAATAATGATATAGCTATAAAAAATCAAGATTCTTCGGGAAATGATGTTGCATCATTTTTAAGTCGTACTGATACATCTGGAAATCAATTTTCAAGAATGATATCATATAAACAAACAACAGGCACATCTGCGTATTGTGTTTTACAAACTATATATAGAGCAAACGGAGAACATTTAGTAGGATTTTTTAGCGGAAGTCAAGACTCTGGTGATAAAAATTTGTCAGAAACAACAGTAACTTCTGCAACTTCAAACTCAACAATTCCGACAATGGGTTGGGTAAATAATCCAGCAACTTCAACAAACGTAGTGCATAGGTCAGATAGTGAAACGATAACTGGAACAAAGACTTTCACAAATTCCCCAATTTTCAATATGCAATGCTATACAGCAAATAATGGTTCTTCAAATACAAATCAGTACAAAAAAATTGCCACAGGAATAAAAACTGGAACAAATTCTTCCTTTATCATTCCTTTTATGTTTTGTGCATCAAATACACAAATAACATCGGGAACTTATAATGGGAAAATAGCGTGCAGAACAAGTAGTACAGCAGGAAGTGCAAATGTTTCATCATCAGGAATAGTTTTGAACGGAAACCCAGATTTTATCTCAAACGGCAATATTGTATTTTATTTAATGTACAAGAACAACTATCCCGAATCTGACCAAGTAACATTTGAGGTTTGGGTTTACGTTAAGAATACTTATCAAGGAGTAAATGTTATGCCTTTGAGAATAGGAACAGGTGCTACAGGGCAGGATATTAATGCAATGACTTGGGGAGATAATATGACATCAACAAACGCATTGCCCGATGGGTTTACAGCAATAAATCAAATTATTTTATAGAGGCAGAGAATGATAAATATATTATTTTTTATTTTTGGTTTTTTAATTTCAAAGATATTTTGGGAGTGGGTCTATGATATTGAATAGTTTATATGTAATTATAAGTGCAATCACTTTTCGTATTCGTGGCGGATTAAGAGTTTTTGGCAAGAAGTTTCCTTTAAATAAACTTTGGTTTGCTGCTTGGTTCGCTTGCTTGAGATGTATATTAAAAGGTTGGTATATTAAATCTTGGTTAGTAATGTTTATTGCGAGCAGAATGGCAACACAAATCTGCGGTTGGGGAGAGGCTGTAGGGTGTGCATTAGGAGTAGGTAAGCCGAATCCAAATCGCAATGACTACCTAGATTTTGACGAGTTCTGCGATAACTTTCATATAGGAGATTGGAAGTTGATTGACCACCCACAGCTGTTCGGAGTGGTCTGGTTGACATTAAGAGGAATTTTGCTTACATTCTTAATAGGGTTAGCGACAAACTCTATCTTTTATATGATTTGGGGTGCGCCTATGGGACTTATATATTGGTTAAGCGGTTGGTTTGCTAGAACTGTAAAAGATGATGGTAAGAATGGTTGGTACTATGCAGAATATATATTCGGTGGGTATTTATCATTAGGAGCGTTTTTATGGTAAAGATATTCGACATAGATAAGATATGGTCATACTTATTGGCGAGTTGTTTAAGTTTCTTCGAACCAATAGGTGTTACTATACTATGGATGCTAATATTTATCTTGTCGGATATGGTAACAGGAATTTACGCAGCAATCTGCAAAAATCAGAAGATAACTTCTCATAAGATGCAAAGGACTGTTATAAAGTTTTTAATGTATTCTGGTGCTATAGTTCTGCTTGAGGGATTTGATAAGTATTTTGTAACATTTTATGACTGTGCATTAGCTAAGATAGGTGCAACCATCATCTGTGGTATAGAGTTATATTCAATATTTGAAAACTGTTACAAAGCGACAGGAAATGTTGTATTTAAGGTTCTAACAACTTTTACATCTCAAAAGATAAAAGACAACACGGGAATTGATATAAAGGAGAAAGAATGACTGAACTCGTTTGGGAAAGAGCTTGGAATTTAATCTTCAAAAACGAAGGCGGTTATCAATGTCTTTACAAAGATAGGGGTAATTGGACTTCTGGTAAGGTGGGTGTTGGTCAATGCAAAGGCACGAAGTATGGTATATGTGCCATGAGCTATCCAAATTTAGATATTAAGAACCTTACTGAATGGGATGCAAAAGAAATTTACCATCGTGATTATTGGTTAAAATACAAGTGTGATAGATTGCCAGATGCTTTAAGTGTGGCAGTTTTTGATTATGCTGTAAACAGCGGAAAACAATGTATTTATGATTTACAAGCAAGTCTAGGTGTTACTGTTGATGGTATAATCGGCAATCAGACTATAGGAATGGCAAACACTAAACCGATTCCAGATGTATTAAAAGATTATATGTTAAGGCGGCTTCATTTTAACGTGACTAAATGTAATTGGAAAGATTTCGGAACGGTCTGGGGAAGAAGAATCGATGAGGTTAGAGATTTTTGCGAGAAACTGATATGAGTAAAGTATTGTCAATAATAGTATTATTTTTAGCTTTAGTATTAGGTTTTTACATCTATAAGGATTATTCAAACAAAACAAAGATTACGAGTCTTACGACACAAAATAGTGCATTAAAGGGTAACATTCAACTAATGGAGAAAAGACTTGAGAAAGAACACGCAGACACATTGGCGGTCAGCCTACGAAACAAGGCTCTTGAGGAAGAGGCAACAAAGGATAAGGCTTACTTTGATTGGAACGCTAATATTAGCAATACTGCTGTTATTATAAAATTAAAAGAGAATTAAGAACTTAACAACTTATTATTTTTTCCATTTTTTAAAGGAATTAACAAAGCCTCTTGAGGAGAATATCCATATCTTCTTATTCTGTTACGAATTGTTTCATAATTTACATTTAAAAAATCACACCACTCAATAAGAGATTTTTTTATTCCATTTATTTCTATATAAATTTTTCTGTTCTTTATTCCTTTTAAATTATTTTTAAGTAATAATTCAGGATTATTATACCCATATCTAAAAATACGTTGGTTTAAGGTTTGCCTTTTAATACCAAACTTTTCGCAAAATTGTGTTGCTGAATATTTTATATTTTCATATTCTATAATATGATTATTTCTTTTATTATTAGCTTGTATTTTCATATTAGTCCAACGGCAATTTTTAGGACAGTAATTTCCATTTACATCAATCCTATCAATAGTTAAATTATCTGAATATCCGTTTTCAATAGCCCAATTATAAAAATTTTTAAAATCACTCAACCATTCTTTACAGATTGAAATATGCCTTGCTCCGTAATTTTTAAATTGAAGGTCTTTGGGATTTAAGCAACGACTTTTCATTCCATAATAAATGTTGTATAATCTTGTTCGTGATAAATTATGTTTGTAGAAATGTTTTTTATTAGAACAATTACCACAAGATTTTGATTTATTATATATTAAAGAATATAAATCAACATCTTTTATGATTCCACAAGAACAGCGGCATTTGAAGTAAGGATGGTTGTATTTGTCTTTATAGGAAAATTGTATTATAGTCCAATTATTGAATGTTTTATTTAAATATTCTTCATACATATAAACTCCTTTCTATTAACTTTTAATAAAGGTATAATATAAAATGAAAAATGTAAACAAAAAAATTGCAATGATAATATTTTTTCTGTTATTAAGCGGTTGCAAGCAGATTGAATATGTATATGTAGAACCAGAACGTCAGCCGATAACGTGCATTGACGAGATAAAAACACCATTGGATATGGCAAAATGCTTAAATGAGTATAAGACGAGGTATTAGTATGATTGAAGAAGAAATGTTTGACGAGATAAAGCAGAGCAAAGGGATTGATGAGCCGTGTCTTTTCCCAAAGGAAGAATGGGATTCGCTGATTGAATGGCATCCTGTTTCAAATATCCACGACCCATATGAGTATGCTCCTGAAGAGGTGAAAAAATACCACGATATGTACGAAAATATGTGGTTAAAAAATAATGGAAGATGATAATAAAAACATTTGATTTTTTATATTTATAGATTTACCATAGTTATGGTTTAGGAGTAAGGGTACATTGGCTTCTGCAATTCACAACGTCGGGCGATACCCTTCAATCGGCGTGATTTAGTAACAAACTTATATAGAGAGGAAAAAAGAAATGTATGTAAAAATAGAAAAAGATATTTCGGGTAATTATTTATTGCTTGAAGCTAAACAAATTGATATGAGAAATATGTCTTTTATGATGGAATCAAAAGACTATATAAATGGATTAATTCTTCCTTTAATTGAAGATAGTTCAATAACAAAAGAAGCAAGGTGCTTTTCAAGAGAAATCAGAGAAAAATTAGCGAGTATTCTTCCGCCTTGTTTTGCGTGGGAGAATGTAAAACCAGTAACAGATATTGACCCTTATGCATGTAAAAGTGATGACAGCTATAATTGTAATTGTGCTGTAAAAGGTGTAATTGCAGATGGAATTTGTTATATTACTTATGGTAATATTTATATATTGAATGATAAAGGTCAGACCATTCAAAGGGTATAATTGACATTATTTTGAAACAACTTATAATAGATTTGTCTTGCAAAGGCAGATTTTTTAACTGGAGAGCTTGTCGTAAGACAGGCTCTTTTATAGTATGAAAGAAATTTATATTGTAAAAATAAACGGCTTTGTAGGGGCATACAGAGTAGGTAGATGTCCCAATATAATGTATGCACGGTCTGATAAATTCATAGATTTTGTAAAGAGTTTAATAGAAGATTATCCAGGATATAAATTGCGTTGCGTGATAAACAAGGGAATAGAAGATGAGGTAAGAAAAAGAATTGCCGTTGATTTGAGCAAGGTAAACCAACGGCAGATTTAATTTAAAAATATGAAAAATTTGATTACATCGACAATGATAAAGAAATTTATATAAAAGTAAACAACCATCTAAAAACTATCCACATAAAATATAAAAAATACAAAAAAATATATTGACTTTTATTTTATTTTGTGTTAATTTATATTCAGAAAGGTGGTGATAATATGAAAATACTAAAATACATTGCTTTAACATGTAATAAATGGGCGAAGTATCCTGTTTATTATATAACAATTCCTATTAAAATTGTAAAAGAGATGGGAATCGAAAACAGTACAAATCTACAACTTGAATATGATTCTGAAGAGAATAAGATTACATTAACCAAAATTAACTAGGAGCAAGATATGGAAAAAAATGTAAATACTGATTATTTTAAAGATTACACAAATCTTTTAGCAAGTATTAATACAATTGCAAAAACAAAAGAGGGGTATGGATATACATATTTGGAACTTACCCCATTGTTAGATATTGTAATGCCAAAGATTACAGAAAATAACTTCATGCTAATTCAGACTACAAGGCAAACTGACGGTCAATTTATTCGTAATATTGAAGAACCGGCTATTTATGAGAATAAGAAAGATAACATCCGTAAGGTAGAAGGAGTTTGTAAAAAGGTAATTCAGACACCTGCTTTCGTGTTACACTCTGAATTAATTCATATATCTGGAGAAAAGATAGAATGTGACATGCCGTTATACGTTGATGACATTGACCCGCAAGCCATTGGTAGTGCAGAAACATATATGAGAAGATACTCTATTTACACACTCTTGAATATTCGTGTAAAAGATAACGATGCACTTGATGGTTCTGCAAAAGGAAAACAACAAAAACAGCAGCAAGAGGAAAAACAACCTTTGCCACAAAAGGTAGAAGATATTGCGACATTTTTAACACAGCAATCAAATCCATCAATTTATTACAGAGATATCAAATCAAGAGAAGATATCCCATATGAATTGAAAAGAAAACTTAACAAAATAATGTATCCAAACGGTTAGGAGTAAACTATGAAAATTAATTGCAAAGACTATCCTTTTATTATCTTAATTGAAGATAAATTAAGCCAAAAATCTGGAAAGATGTATCAAGCGATAAGTGTTGGTTATACATCTATAAAAGATAAGGATGCTGTGATTACAACAGAAAAATAT
>JAEIGA010000781.1_pt1 | contig 47452 bp, 48 predicted proteins | sample 9270691 | NCBI WGS metagenome assembly JAEIGA01 (sample SAMN17057246, study PRJNA624740) | gut metagenome | biome: biome; isolation source: fecal sample | host: Bos grunniens | place: China: Xizang | collected 2019
GGTGCTTTTGACGGCGATTCTTACAGGTCTTGGCGTTTTTGATGATCTTGCAAAGGTGGGAGGCGCGGGCACGCTTGTGCCTATAACGGGATTTGCAAATTCCGTTGTATCTCCGGCGATGGAGTTTAAAACCGAAGGATATATCTACGGTTTAGCGTCTAAAATGTTCTTAATTGCAGGCCCAATTATAGTTTTTGGCGTGGCAAGTAGTGTTCTTGTTGGTTTAATTTATTATTTTTTTGTGTGGTAAAAAATGGGTAGGACTATTTATTTTAAAAACAAACCTAGTATTTTGGCAACATCATCAATTTCAGGACCCAAAGAGGGTGAAGGCTCACTAAAAAATTATATTGAAACAATTTTAAAAGACGACATGTTTGGTGAAAAAACTTTTGAAAAAGCCGAAAGTAAATTTTTGTATCACGCAATAAAAAAGGTAATTAAAAATTCAAATTTAACCGAAAAAAACATAGATTGTATTATAGCAGGTGATCTTTTAAACCAAATTATATCATCAACGTTTGCGTCAAGAAATTTTTCCGTTGGTTTTTTAGGTGTTTATAATGCTTGCGCAACATTTACAGAGTCAATAATATTAGGCTCAACTTTTGTTGACGGTGGGTATCTTAATAACGTTATATGTGGTACGTCAAGTCATTTTTCATCCGCCGAAAGACAGTACCGATATCCTTTAGAACTTGGCTCGACTCGTTCTCAACTCGCTCAATGGACGGTTACGGGCGCAGGAACTTTAATTTTATCTAACGAAGACAAATCGGTTAAAACGGAGTGTGCGACAATAGGAAAAATCGTTGATTTCGGCGTAAAAGATCCGTTTGATATGGGTGCTGCTATGGCTCCGTCTGCATCGGACACTTTGGTTACACACTTTAAGGACACTGGAAGAAGGCCAAAAGATTACGACTTGATTGTAACGGGTGACTTAGGTGCTTTTGGATCTAGAATCTTTAAGGATTTAATGTGGGAAAAGGGCTATGACGTTGAAAATCAGCACGTAGATTGCGGTGAATTAATATATAATATTAAAGAAGATGAATACCAAGGGGGAAGCGGTGCGGGGTGTTCTTCAGTTGTGTTTTGTTCATATCTATATAAAAAATTAAAAGATAAGTCTATAAAACGTTTGTTGTTAATGTCAACAGGCGCGTTATTATCATCTGTATCAAGTCAGCAAGGCGAATCTATCCCAGGTATAACGCACGCAGTTAGTTTTATTAGCGAATAGGTAAAGTATGAGTGTTTTAGATATAATATTAACTTATTTAAAAGTTTTTGCAGTTGGTGGTGCAATTTGCACTATAGCGCAACTATTAATTAATTTTACAAAAATTACCTCGGGTAGAATTTTGGTTTATTTTTTACTCTCTGGTGTATTTTTACAAGCGATAGGCGTTTACGAGTATATCGTTCAGTTTGCTGGCGCAGGCGCAACAGTTCCAATTTCAGGTTTTGGTTATTTACTTGCAAACGGAGCGATGAAGGGTGCAAAAGAAAGTTTATTTAAAGCAATTACGGGTGGAATTACGTCTGCTGGAATAGGGCTTACTAGCGCAATTGTGTTCGGCTATCTTTTTGCTTTAATATTTAAGTCAAGGTCTAAAAAGAATTAAAAATTAATAGACTGTAATATGATCGAATGCACTAATAAGAATATTTGGTACAAAAAAAGGCGTTTTAAGGTTAAACGCTTATTTGTTTTTATAATATTTTTAATCTTAATCGTTTCAATTTTTACTTATTATAAGTATATAGTAACGGAAAAAGTGCTGTCTTTTTGTTGCGAATATGCAAAAATTTGCGCAATTGAATGCGCTAATGATTCAGTTGTTTTATCCTTAAACGACAAGGTGAAATACGAAGAATTAATTACTATAGAAAGAAATAACTCAGGGGACGTATCATTAATACAAACAAATCCGATTAAAATCAACCAAATTAATCGAGAAATATCCCTTTCTTCAACCGCATTATTAAAAAATAAATTATCAAAGGGTGTGCCAATACCACTCTTATACTATTTAGGTATAACAATTTTTTCGGGATATGGACCAACAACAAACTTTTCGGCAATATATCTATCATCTACTAAGTGTGAATTTGTTTCTCAATTTAAAAGCGTGGGTATAAACCAAACTTTACATAGCATATACGTTTCAGTTATCTCTGAAATAAACTTACAAATGCCAACAGAAAAAAGAACGGAAAAAATTGTAAGCAACGTTTTATTAGTTGAAACTGTTATTGTGGGCAAAGTTCCTGATTTTTACTTAAACGGCGATATTTTTTCTTGAAAAGCATTAACCATATAACTTGACATAGGCTTATAAATATTGTATAATTAAAAAAAATGCCGTGAAAAAGAGGGTTTTGATTAATAACTATTTTTAGAGACGGGGAATAGTTGCTGAAAGTTTCCTGATTTAGTTGTCAAAAACCGTTCGCTTTGGAGCAGTACGAAGAAAACTTTTTGTGAGTAGACCGTGCCGGAAATTCCCGTTATAGAATTAATAAGGTTTGCGATTAAATTGCAAATAAATTTAGGTGGTACCGCGTTATAAACGCCCTAATTATTAGGGCGTTTTTTATTTTGGAGGAAATTATGCAAGAACAATTTAACAACGTAAAACAAAGCGCAATTATCGACTTAGAAAACGTTTCGTCTATGCGTGAAATTAACGATTTAAAGGTGAAATACGTTGGTAAAAGCGGTCTAGTTACTTCGCTTTTACGCACTATGAAAGATATTGCACCCGAAATGCGCTCTACTTTTGGTAAAATGGTTAACGACTTAAAAGAAGAAGTTTTGTCTCTTTTTGCGCAAAAAGAAACGTTACTTAAAGAAAAAGAACTAAAAGAACGTTTTGAAAGAGAGAAAATAGACGTGACTTTACCCGGAAAAAGCCAAACAATAGGTAGTTTGCACCCATTAAATATTGTTAAAAACAAGATTTTAAACGCATTTTGCGGTATGGGTTTTGAAATATTTGAGGGGCCGGAAATAGACACGGATTATTATTGTTTCCAAGCACTAAATATTCCAAAAGATCACCCGGCAAGAGATATGCAAGACACCTTTTATTTTACAGAAAATATTTTATTGCGTCCGCATACTTCTCCTGGACAAGTTAGGACAATGGAAAATAAAAAACCACCTATTAAAATCTTAAGCCCAGGTAAAGTTTATAGGGCGGATGACGACGCTTCTCACTCACCAATGTTTCACCAAATAGAAGGTTTGGTTGTAGATAAAGGCGTTTCACTTTGTGATTTGAAGGGTTTACTTGATGAATTTGTTAAAATTATGTTTGACGACGATACTAAAACGCGTTTTCGCCCGTCGTTTTTCCCGTTTACCGAACCTAGTGTAGAAGTTGACGTTACTTGTTGTAAATGCCACGGCAAAGGTTGTAGTTTATGTAAAGGGACGGGTTGGATAGAAATTCTTGGCGCAGGTATAGTTAATAAGAACGTTTTAGAGATGAGCGGAATTGATTCTAACGAATATTCGGGACTAGCCTTTGGTTTAGGTGTTGAAAGAATTACCATGATTAAATATGGAATTTCGGATATTAGAACGTTATTTGAAAACAACGTCAAATTCTTAAAACAGTTTAATAGGAGATAAAAAATGAAAGCACCACTTTCTTGGTTAAAAGATTTTTGTGATATAGATTGCTCGGCAAGTGAATTAGAAGCAAAATTATTCTCTTGTGGTTTTGAAGTAGAAGAAACCGTTTATTTTGCAAAGAATATTGAAAAAATAGTTACTTGTAAAATATTAAGCATTGATAAGCACCCTAACGCTGATAAGTTATCCGTTACAATGGTTGACGCGGGTCAATATGGCAAAAGGCAAATTATTACCGCTGCAAAAAATATTTTTCTTGGCGCGGTTGTTCCTGTTGCGTTAGACGGTGCAACTCTTTTTAACGGCGATAAGATTTATAATGGTGAACTTCGTGGTCTTCCTTCTTTCGGAATGTTTTGTAGTGGGGAAGAATTAGGTATTAATGACGATTGGTACGAAGGCGCATCTGTTAACGGAATTTTAATTTTAGACCAAAACTTTCCACTTGGCGTTGAAGTTAAAGAATTGCTTGAATTAGAAGACGTTATATTTGACATAAACGTAACCGCAAATCGCCCTGATTGTCAGTCGATTTTAGGTTTGGCAAGAGAAGTGTCGGCAATACTTGGTAAACCGTTTAAGGCACCCGATTTATCATTTGATTTTTCTAAAAATGTATCTACAAAAGGCACCATCAAAGTAAATAATCATGCAACCGATTTATGTTACAGATACATGTCAAAGCTTGTAAAAGACGTTAAAATTGAAAAGTCACCAACTTGGCTTAGAAGAAGATTGTTTTCAATGGGCGTTCGTTCAATAAATAATATAGTCGACATAACTAACTACGTATTACTTGAAATAGGTCAACCTATGCATGCTTTCGATCTAAACTTCTTAAAAGGTAACGAAATTAACGTAAGACGTGCTAATGAAAATGAAAAAATAGTTACTCTTGACGAAAAAGAGTTTACTTTAACAAACAAAAACTTGGTAATAGCCGATGCTGAAAGCCCCGTTGCTTTAGCCGGAGTTATGGGTGGACTTAATAGCGGAATAAATCAAGATACAAAAGATATTGTTTTCGAATCGGCAACGTTTGCTAGAGACAATATTAGAAAAACGTCTCGTTCGCTTGGTCAACGTTCTGATTCTTCATCAAGGTATGAAAAGGGTATTGATCCGTATACTGCAAAAATCGGTTTGTATAGAGCGCTACATTTAATTTCTAAATTAAACGCCGGTAAAATTGCTTTTGATGAATACGATTTACTAGAAAAACCTATTGAAAACAAGATTATTAATACCAAACTTTCTAAAGTAAATGAAGTTTTAGGGATTGATATACCGAAAGAAACGGTTGAAAATATATTAAATAGATTGTTTTTTAACGTAAAAATTAACGGGGATAATATGGAAATTATTGTTCCGCCGTATAGAGAAGACGTTGAAAGTTACCCGGATATTGCTGAAGAAATAATAAGAGAATATGGATATGATCATATTACCCCAACTTTACTTAAAACTTCTAAGATAACCAACGGTGGCAAAAACAATGAACAGCAATTTAATGATAATCTTAAAGATTTATTAGTTGGCTTTGGTTTTAATGAAATTATCACTTATTCTTTTGTTTCCGAAAAAGAATACCAATTATTTGGTATAGAAAAAAATGCTCCCGAGCATAAATTTATAAAAATACTTAATCCTTTAGGCGAAGACCTTTCAGTTATGAGAACAACGCTTATTCCATCGATTACAAGAATAGTAGGCGCTAACCTTAATAGAAAAAATAATGAGGGCAGGCTTTTTGAAATCGCAAAGGTCTATTATACTGAACAAGACCAACTAACAAAACTACCTGTTGAAAAAACAAATCTATCAATAGCATTATTTGGCGAAAATGAAGATTTTTTCACTACAAAAGGTGTTGTTGAAGGTGTTTTATCAACCTTTGTTTTTGGGGCAAATATCGAGTATATTCCTTGCGATTTGAACTTCATGCATCCAACCCGTTCGGCTTTTGTTAAAGTAGACGGCGAAATTTTAGGATATATAGGGCAATTATCACCGATTGTTTTAGAAAAACTTGGTATAGATAAGCCCATTTACATTGGAGAGATTTACCTTGACATATTAAAAAATAAATTACGTGATAAAATAGTATACGCGCCTGTCTCTAAATTCCCAATCGTTGAGCGCGACCTTGCTATTTTAGTTGATAAAGATTTACCTTGCGCTAAAATTGAAAACTGCATCAAACGCAACGCAGGGGGGAATTTAACAGAACTTAAATTGTTCGACGTTTATCAAGGCGAACAAGTTGATAAAAACAAAAAAAGTATGGCGTTTAATTTGATTTTCGTTTCAAACGAGCGTACTTTAAGCGTAGAAGAAATTGACCAAGCTGTAAACAACGTTCTTACGGCGCTTGAAAACGACTTAAACGCAAAACTGAGATAATTATGTTTTCGGCAAAAACTCTTAAAGCAATTGAATATGATAAAATTTTGTCGCAATTAAGTGATTGTGCAGTATTAAGCTCAACTAAAAATGAAATTTTATCGTTCAATCCCGTTTCGGATCTTTCTGAAGCGGAGTTTTTGCTTAGAAAAACAAAGGAAGCCTATTCGCTTTTGTATAAGTATAATTTAAATGGGGTTTATTATTGTGCAGACGTTTCTGAATACTTAAAAAGGGTAGACCTTGGCGGAACGCTAATAAACGGCGAACTAATTAGAGTTGCAGAGCATTTAAAAAGCGCAAGAATTATTAAATCGGCTATAGAATCGGTTAACGACGAAAATATCGTTATAACCCGAGATATTGCAAAAAATATTTTCACTAACATAGAATTTGAAAAAGAAATTTCATCAAAAATTATTTCAGAAGACGAAGTTAGTGATAACGCTTCGCCAAAACTATATTCGATTAGAAAATCCATTAGGAATATAAATACTAAAATTAGAGAGCAATTAAATTCGTATATACGTGGCAACACTTCTAAATATTTACAAGACGGAGTTGTTACTATGCGAAGAGATCGCTACGTAATACCCGTTAAAAGCGAATATCGTAGTTTTATTAAAGGTTTTATTCACGACCAGTCTTCGTCCGGCGCAACTGTGTTTATCGAGCCTGAACACGTTATGGAATTAAATAACCAACTAAAAAGCGCTATGTTCGACGAAGCAAACGAAATTAGAAGAATTTTAGCTGAATTATCTTCTAAAATTTCATTTATGTCGGACGGTATTAGAAATAACGACGTAATTTTAACTCAGCTTGACAACTGTTTTGCAAGAGCAATATATTCGTTTAATAATAAATGCACCGAGCCTATATTAAATGATAAAGGCGTTATAAAAGTATATAACGGTCGCCATCCGCTAATCAACAAAAATAAAGTAGTCCCAATTAATCTTGCGATAGGTGAAAAATATAACTTTTTGCTTATTACGGGGCCTAATACGGGCGGTAAAACAGTTACGTTAAAACTCACGGGGCTTTTTTCACTCATGGCGATGAGCGGTTTGTTTTTGCCCGCTGAAAGTGGAACGGTTGTGTCGGTTTTTAATGGTGTTTTTGCCGACATAGGTGATGAGCAAAGCATAGAAAACGATTTATCAACTTTTTCTTCGCATATAAAAAATTTAATAAATATATTAGACAATGCAAATGAAAAATCTTTGGTGTTGCTTGATGAAATTGGTGCGGGGACCGATCCTGAAGAAGGTAGCGCCATAGCGCTTTCTATTATTGAAAAATTACTTGAAAAAAATTGTTTTGGAATAATTACCACTCATTATTCAAAGCTAAAAGAATACGCTTTAGGAAACGGCAAGATTGAAAATGCGAGTATGGAATTTGACTCCAAGACACTTAAACCGCTTTATAAAATTAATATAGGAATACCAGGTAGTTCAAACGCAATTGAAATTGCCTCTACTTTAGGACTAGACAAAGAAGTTATTGAAAATGCACTATCGCATTTATCAAGCGATAAAATTTCATTTGAAAAAGTTCTAAAAAAAGCGGAAGAAAGTAGGATTGAAAACGAAAAACTTCGTTTGGAATTGCAAAAAATTATAGATCAAAAAGAAAACGAACTATCACTGATTTCAATTGAGAAAGATAAAATTATTAAAGAAAGAGAAAGAATTTATAACACTGCAAAACAAGAAACTAAGCGAATTGTCGCCGATAAACTTTCCGAAGCAGAAGAGATTATAGCTGAACTTAAAAACATACTAAAAATTGCGGGTCTTGAATGTAGGGAAGTAATTAAAGCTTCTGAACTAAGAAATCGTTTGGCAAATAGCAAATATCTTTCAGCCGATATTGACCAAGCACCTATTGAATTAAAGCCGGTTAACGTTCAATCGCTTAAAAAAGGGAACAAAGTTTTTGTAAAATCACTTAATTCATACGCAATAATAAACCAAATTAAGCAAAATAAACGCGAAGTTGAAGTTTTAATTGGCAATGCGAAATCCGTTGTGTTAATTAAAGATTTATTCAACAACCAAGAAGTCAAAAAAGAAAACGTTAAAATTAACGTTTCTAAACGCACGTTATCTAACGCTGTAATTAGAGAAATTAATATTTTAGGTAAAACATCTTTAGAAGCTATCACTGAGATTGAAAAATTTATTGACCATGCAGTCGTGAATGGCGTTGAAGAAGTGAAAATTATCCACGGTATAGGTGAAGGTGTATTACTAAAAACCGTTAGAGAATTTTTAAGGAAAAATAAAAACGTTTTAGAATATAGACGTGGGGTATACGGCGAAGGTGAAAACGGCGTTACCATTGTAAAATTAAAATAATTTTGGAGAAATAAATTGAGAGAAATTTTTTATGAAGAAACTGCTGAAGTAATAGAAAAAAGCAAAAATAGAAAAAAATACAATTTATGTACTTTTTTTACATATTTTTCGTGTTTTTTAATTATTTTACTTTTGTTTGTTTATATTTTTACACTAGATTTATCGCTAGTATTTAACGGTTTAGTGTTATTAAACGTTATATTAGCCTTTTTGCCAATAATTTCACTTATAGCTACAGCGATTTTTTTATCTAGGTTTAGAAATAGATTTAACGTTGATTATGATTACATTTTTGTTACTGGGTCAATTACGGTTTCAAAAGTAATTAATAATATTAAAAGATATGTAGTTATTAAATTTGAATGCAAACAAATTGAAAAATTAGGTAAATTGGGTAGCAAAACTTTTGAAAAGTATGCAAATTTACCAGATTTAAAACCTAAAATTCTTTCGCAAAACGTTACCGCACAAGATGGAAAAGGGTTCTATTACATGGTAGTTAACAACAAAGATGGAAAACATTTATTAGTTTTTGAGTGTAGCCAAACCTTTATTTCTAACGTAATTAGATTTTGTAATTCTACGATTTTAGAAAAGGAATAAAATGATATATTTAGATAATTCTGCAACTACAAAGCCTTCGATTAGCGCAATAAATAAGGCAAGTATTTTTAATACAAAGCATTATTTCAACCCTTCAACCTTATATCATGAAGGGCTTAATTGTGCCAAGGAAATAAAAAACGCTAAAGAAGCCATATTAAATAGTTTAAAAACAACTTCACACGAAGTAATTTTTACCTCCTCGGGCACAGAAAGTGATAATATGGCAGTTTTTTGTGCTGTAAAACGGGGTGTTTTTGTCACGTCCCTTGGTGAGCATTCCGCAATTTATAAGTCTTTTTTAGAACTTAAAAACCGAAAATTAGAAGTTTATTTTATAGACCTAGAAAAAGACGGGAGTGTTAACACTGATAAACTATATGAGTTAGCGCTTAATACTAAAATCGACTTTTTATCTTTAGTTCACGTCAACAACGAAACGGGCGCTAAAAACGATGTTACAAAAATTGCAAAAAGAATAAAATCAATTAACCCGTCAACGATAATACACTGTGACGGTGTTCAAGCATACGGTAAAATTCCTTTCAGACTTCCGCAAGAGATTGACTTGTATTCTATAAGCGCACACAAGATTAACGGGTTAAAGGGAACGGGTGCGTTAATAAAAAGAAAAGGTCTAAATATTTCCCCACTTATATTTGGTGGCGGGCAAGAAAACGGACTAAGAAGCGGGACGGAAAATCTTTTTGGGATTAAAGTTTTTGAATATGCGTTAAATGAAAAATTTAATAATATTGAAAACACGTATACATTAGTTAAGGATACTAAAGAATACTTTATAAATAATTTAGATAAATCAATTTTTACTATTATATCGGGCGAAAATTCGTCACCGTACATACTTAGCGTTTCGGCTAAAGGTATTAGGGGTGAGGTTTTAATGCACGCTATAGAAAAAGAAGGGGTTATCGTTGGCAACGGCTCGGCATGTTCATCAAAAAATAGATATAGCCGTGTTATTCAAGCGTGCGGATATGATAACGACGTTTTAGACGGAGTAATTAGAATAAGTTTTTGCACACCACTTACAAATGAAGAGCGTGAAAAAGCGGTAAACGTTATTAACGAACAAGCAAATAATTTAAAAGGAATTATGTTATAACTATGAAAAATGCTATTATTATAAGATATTGTGAAATTCACCTAAAAGGAAAAAATCGTGGTTTTTTTGAGAAACTTCTTAAAGAAAACATAATAAAATCCCTAAAAGGTATCCAACATAATTTTACTCAAATGCATAGCAGATACCTAATAGAAGATTTTTTAGATGAAGATTATGATATTATAATCGAAAAATTAAAGAAAATTGCCGGAATACATACGGTTAGTAAAGCAATTGTTGTTCCAAACGATTTTGATGATATATTTACTGCATGTAAAGAACTTTGCGCGTATAAAAAAGGAACTTTTAAGGTGCAAACTAATCGCGCAGACAAAACTTTTACGCCCGATTCAATGCAAACTTCTATGCTTATAGGCGGAAAACTACTAGAAACTTACCCAAACAATCTTAAAGTTGACGTAAAAAACCCCGAATTTACTATATGGATAGATATTAGGGAAGATAAAAAGACTTTTATTTATACCGACGTTATAAACTGTATGAGCGGTATGCCTGTTGGCTCTAGCGGAAAAGGTTTGTTACTACTTTCTGGCGGAATTGATAGCCCTGTTGCAGGTTATATGATGTGTAAACGTGGCATGAAATTAAACTGTTTGCATTTCCATAGTTATCCTTATACAAATGAAGCGGCAAAGGAAAAAGTTATAGATCTTGCAAAAAAGATTGCTGAATATAACGGTGGAATTAATTTATACGTTGTATCATTTACAAAAATACAAGAAGAAATTCACAAAAATTGCCCCGAAGAATTTATGATAACCCTAATGCGTAGATTTATGATGAGAATAGCTGAAAGACTTGCTAATCAACAACATGATCAAACCATAATTACAGGGGAAAGCTTAGGACAAGTTGCAAGTCAAACAATAGAAAGCATCACTTCTTCTAACTCGGTAGTAACTCTTCCAGTGCTACGCCCACTAATTGCTTTTGATAAAATCGATATAATTAATATTTCGCGTAAAATAGACACATACGAAACGTCAATACTTCCATATGAAGATTGTTGCACGGTATTCTTACCAAAATTCCCCGCAATAAAACCAAATTTAGAAAAGGTTATAAAAGCGGAAAGTAGATTAAACGTTGAAAAATTAATTGACGATGCTTTCTTAAACGTTGAAAAATACGTATTTTAAATTAATCAAATTGATTTTCCCACCATTTTTCGCCAGGCAATTTGCTTGGCGTTTTAATTTTATTTAATTTGTATTCTTCGCCTTTAATGATTTTATTATTTGCTTTTATATAGGGGATAATAGAATATTCATAAGTTTTGTCACGTTCGATATCAAAATCTAAAATGTTCTCTTTTTTTCCGTCAATTAGGCTATCATAAAACAAATATTTTTTTCCATTAATAGATTTATAAATATAAAAATCATAGTATTGTGCCACACATAAACCTATTTGAATTCCCTTGTTATTTACTGATATATTAGCATTTTGAATTTTAGGGGATAAAAATCTTGATGAATACACTTTTGGAATATGACTACTTTTAAAAATGCATTCAATTTTATATTCACTTGGCGTGTTTTCATCAGCAAGTTCTATTGATCCGTCACCTAGACTAAACTTGTCTACCCAGCAAGTAGATATTCCTTTTTCTTTAATTGGCTCAGGAGTGAAGCTATAATATAATTTATCTAAAATATTTTTATTAACAATGGTAGGTGTTGTTCCACCGGTTACGTTATTTGTTAACATTTCGTCACCTTTATTTCCAATCCATACTCCAAGTAAATTTTCACTAGTATATGAAATACAATACGCATCGGTATTTCCGTTTTTATTACCAACTGTTCCAGTTTTTGCATAAACGGAATAAGAAATAGGTGATAATTTTTTTGCAGTACCTGTTTTTGTAGTCCCGTTTGCATATTGATTTATTACAGAAACGGTATCTTCATCAAATATTTTTATATTATTTTCATTTCTTTTGTATATTATCATGCCGTTTTCATTTGTTATTTTATCAATACAAGTTTGTTTTTTATAATTTCCGCTATTTAAAAAAACATTGTAACAACCAACTAAATTTGATAATTTTTCGCCGTTTAACGTAGAGCCAAGTGCAAGTGATAACGAATTATCTTTATCGTTCAGTTCAAAACCCATTTTTTTAAGGTAGTTTTTACTTTTTTCCACGCCCGTATAGTTTAATAATTTTACTGCACAAACGTTAGAACTTTTTTCAAATGCTTCTTTTATGGTTATATTTCCGTAATAAATATCGTTATAATTTGAAGGGGAATAGCCAGAAAAATCAGTTTTTTCATCTTTAATTATTGAACAAGGATATACAACGTTGTTTTGAATAGCGGGCGCATAAACTAATAAAGGTTTAATCGTAGAACCAACTTGTCTTTTAATGTCGCCACAAGTTGATGAATAAGCTAAAATTCTATTGCTTTTATCTAATAATATTGATGATTTTTCACAGTCTATATTAACGCTATTTATTTCATTGTTTAAAATTTGCTGGTTATGTTTTGAAAAAGAAGTGTAAACATTATAAGTCTTTGCAATAAGATTATTTTCTTCAATAATTTTTGAAAGTTCTTTGCTTGCTAAATATTTAAAATCATATTTGTTTTGATTAACGTTTAACTCAATTTCTTTATCTTTATTAATTAAATACTCTTTTTCACTTATAAACCCGCAATCAAACATGTTTTTTAGCACGACGTTCCTTCTTTTTAAACATCTATCATAATTAACTAGTGGCGAATAGTGTGACGGGGCTTTAACAAGCCCCGCAAGAAGCGCACACTGATTTAAATTTAGTTTGTCGGGTGATACCGAAAAGTAAAAGTTTGACGCGTTATAAATACCAAAACAGTTTTCACCAAAATATATACTTTGAAGATACATGCTTAATATTTCATCTTTAGTAAATTCTTTCTCAAGTTGTTTTGCTAGTTTTATTTCGACTAATTTTCTTTTTATTGTTTTGTCATTAGACAAATGCGTGTTTTTAATTAATTGTTGAGATATTGTTGAACCGCCTTCTTTAAACGACAACGATTTAACGTTATTGATCGTTGCACGAAGAATGCTTTTATAATCAACCCCTTTATGTTGATAAAATCTTCTATCTTCGGTAGAAATAAAAGCATTTTTTAAATGAGTAGGGTAAATTTGACTAACTTTAACACATTCTACGTCCTTTCCGTTCACGCTTGAAAAATTTTCACCGTTAGAATCGTAATAATTAATTGATTTGTTGATTGATAAAAGATATTTTTTATCTAAATTTACTGAATTTGTTATTGAAAGATAAAAAATAAAAGCACCAAGCAGTACGACCACTATGCTTAAAAGAAAATATAAAGTAATTTTTATTGACTTTCTCATAAGGTTAGTATAAATATTTAAATTTATATTATACTTTTATATTTAAAAATTGACAAAACACTTGATTTAAGATATTATATTTAATATGGAAAATTGTGCAAAAAAATATTTAATAACCACCTATGGTTGCCAAATGAATTTACACGAGTCTGAAAAACTTGCAGGCATTTTAACTAGTATGGGGTATGAAAGCACTTCAAAAGAAAACGAAGCAGACGTTATAGTTTTCAACACTTGTTGCATACGTGAAAATGCCGAAGATAGAGCAGAGGGTAATATTGGCGCGTTAAAACAGCTTAAAAAGAAAAATAAAAACCTTATAATTGCGGTTGGCGGATGTATGACGCAACAAAAAGGCGAAGCGGAAAAACTTCATAAAAAATTTCCCTTTATTGATATAATCTTCGGTACACACAACTTAGAAAATTTTAAAGAATTACTACTAGAAAAAATATCTTCTAAAAAATCTATATTAGCCGTTATGGAAAAAGAAGGTGAAATAATCGAGGGAACGCCTAGATTTAGGACGAGTTTTCCAAACGCTTGGGTTAATATTGCGTACGGTTGTAATAATTTTTGTTCATATTGCATTGTTCCTTACGTTAGAGGTAGAGAAAGGAGTAGAAAATTTAGCGACGTTGTAGCCGAGTGCAAAGAATTAATTAAACAAGGCTATAAAGAAATAACGCTTTTGGGACAAAACGTAAACTCTTATGGGAACGACACTAAAGAAGCCGATTTTTCGGATTTATTAAACGAGATTGCTTCGATTGAAGGTGATTTTAGGCTTAGATATATGACAAATCACCCAAAAGATCTTTCTGAAAAACTTGCACTAACCATAAAAAACAACCCTAAAATTTGCAAATCTATTCACCTGCCACTTCAAGCAGGATCAAACAACGTATTAAAAAATATGAATAGAAAATACACGCAAGAAGACTATCTAAATAAGGTAGAACTACTTAGAAAACACGTCCCCGATATCGCCATTACAACAGATATTATGGTTGGATTCCCAGGCGAAACTGATGAAGATTTTAACGAGACTGTTTCAGTAGTAAAAAAAGTTAATTTTTCAGGCGCGTTTACTTTTATTTACTCAAGAAGAAAGGGGACTCCTGCCGATAAAATGCCAAATCAAATACCGCCCGAAATTTCAAAAAAACGTATTATCGAACTCATTAATCTACAAAACTCAATCAACCGAAAAGATTCTAAAAATTATTTAGGCAAAACCGTTCAAATTTTATGCGAAGGGTTTGATGAAAAGAAAAAATTGTATTTAGGAAGAGACGAGTATGGCAGAATGGCTTATTTTAACGGCAACAACCAAGATTTAGGCAATTTTGTTTGCGTTAAAATCACCAAAACTGGCGGGATTTCGCTTTATGGCGAAAAGATATAAAACCAACTAAGGAAAAATATTATGGGCAAATCAAAAAACAAGAACACCAATGGCGTTTCGCCAATGATGAATCATTATAGAGATCTTAAGAAAAAATATCCTGATTGTATTGTTTTTTACAGATTAGGCGATTTTTACGAGATGTTTGACGACGACGCAAAAAAAGCATCCGAAATGTTAGATTTAACTTTAACTGGTAGGGACTGTGGAGAAGGAAAACGCGCACCTATGTGCGGAGTTCCTTTTCACTCTGCTGATTCTTATATTGCAAAACTTGTTTCTTTTGGCGAAAAAGTTGCAATTTGCGAACAATTAACACCGCCGACTAAAGGTGAATTAGTTATACGTGACGTTGTAAAAATAGTGACGGCTGGTACAATTACTGATAACCAAGCATTAGACGATAAAGCCAATAATTTTCTAGCGTGCGTATATGCTAATAATAACGAATATTCAGTCGCTTGGGTCGATATTACCACGGGTGAATTCTACGTTAAATCGTTTTTAGAAAACGCTCAAAACAGCGTATGTGACTTTTTAGTTAAAATTTCACCCGCAGAAATTATTGCAAACCAACAAGCATCACAAACTTTTAATGATTTTCCTATTGTAAAACATGGCGTAATTCCTAGATTTTCGGAATATTTGGAAAGTCAGTTTTCACCATTATCGGCAACAAAACTTATTAAAGAACAACTTGGTGTTTCTAATCTTGCTTCTATTAATTTAGATAACGAAAATTATATATGCGTTTCTGGTGCACTTTTATCCTATCTTAAAGAGACCCAAAAACACGCTCTAAAAAACATAACTGAAATTAGTGTGCAAAACGCTTCTTCAGGGTTAACGCTCGATGGAACGGCGATTAAAAACCTTGAACTAGTTAAAACGCTAAGAGATGGTAAAAGATACGGCTCACTTTTGTGGCTTTTAGACAAAACCAAAACTTCAATGGGCGCAAGAAAACTCCATTCTTGGATTCTTTCGCCGTTATACGATATAGAAAAAATTAAATATCGCCAAGACGGTGTAGAATCATTTTATAACAACACGTTAATTAGGGAGGAAGTTGCTTTTTTACTTTCATCTGTTAGAGACGTTGCAAGAATAACAGGAAAACTTTCTAACGGAAATTTAACGCCGAAGGACTGTGAGGCACTAAAGAAATCTTTAGAAATTTTCCCTTCGCTCAAATTTAAACTACTAGGTTTTAATAATCAATTTATTTTAGATATTTTAGCTTCTCTTCCTGACTTTAGCGATTTGGTTTCAATGCTTGATAATGCTTTTATTGAGAACCCGCCCGCTACGATTAAAGACGGTGGTTACATAAAAGAAGGTTTTAGCGTTGAATTAGACGAGATAAGAAACATTAAAGACAATAGTAAAAACGTTATTAAAAATTTAGAAATTGAAGAACGTGAAAAAACGGGTATAAAAACGTTAAAAATTAATTATAATCGTGTGTTTGGCTATTTTATTGAACTAACTAATTCAGTAAAACATTTAGCGCCTTATTACTACAAAAGAAGACAAACTCTTACTACGGGTGAGAGATACGTTACCGACCAGCTTAAAGAGTTAGAAGAAAAACTTTTGTCTGCGGAAGAACGTTTTTCTTCGTTAGAAACTCAACTTTTTAACGAAATTAAAAACATTTTGCTTTCTAACATTGATAAACTAAAAAAATCAGCCAATGCACTTGCAGAATTAGACGTTATAATTTCTTTTGCAAGAGTTGCAAAAGAAAACTTCTACGTTAGACCAGAGATAACTTCAAGCGATCAACCGTTAAAAATTATTAACGGCAGACACCCTGTTGTAGAAGCTGTTTCACAACAATCTTTTGTGGCAAATGATTGTATATTAGACAATAATGAAAACCGTACTTCTATAATCACAGGACCAAATATGGCGGGGAAAAGCACGTATATGCGTCAGGTTGCAACAATTACACTTATGGCGCATATAGGCTCTTTTGTCCCGGCTGATAGCGCGACTATTCCTTTAGTTGACAAAATTTTTACTAGAATAGGTGCGAGCGATAATTTGGTTTTTGATCAAAGTACTTTTATGGTAGAAATGGCTGAAATGGCTTACATTATAAATAACGCCACTTCAAATAGTTTAATTATCCTAGATGAAATAGGTCGTGGTACAAGTACTTTTGATGGGCTTAGTATTGCTTGGGCTATAATCGAGCACGTGAACAATAAAATCAAAGCAAAAACCTTGTTCGCAACTCATTATCACGAACTTACCGAACTTGAAGGAGTTTTAGAAGGTGTAAAAAATTATAAAGTTACAGTAAAAGAGCATTTGGGTAGCATAGTTTTCTTAAGAAAAATTATGCGTGGCGGAACTAATAAAAGTTTTGGTATCGAAGTAGCTAAACTTGCAGGAATAAAAAATACTGTAACGGATAGAGCAAAAGTCATATTAAAATCACTTGAAAAAAACGACTTAACTAAAAATAAAAACAACTTTATTAACGATGAAGAAACAACTTCCAACGTTAAACTTACAGAAATTGAGAGAATAATTGATGATATAGATGTCAACATGCTCTCGCCAATGAATGCGTTTAACGTTTTAGTAGATCTTAAAGAAAAATTAGATAAGAGAAAATAAATGAACGAGATTAATTTATTATCAAGTAAAATTTACAATAGAATAGCAGCGGGTGAAGTAGTTGAACGCCCAGCGTCAATAGTAAAAGAGCTAATAGAGAATTCATTAGATGCAGGCGCTAATAAAATTATAGTTACTATTCAAGACGGTGGTATAACTCAAATAATAGTTACCGATAATGGATCAGGAATAGATAAAACCCAATTGAAAAAAGCGTTGATGCCACATGCTACTAGCAAAATTTCAAGCTTAAAAGACCTAGACTCTATTTCTTCATTAGGTTTTAGGGGAGAAGCTTTGCCTAGTATTGCTTCCGTTTCTAAACTAACTATAGCCTCAAAAACTAACGACCAAGAAATAGGCGCTTCAATATTTACAGAAGGTGGAGTAAATTCTGAAATTTTAGAATCTTCTTGCCAAAACGGAACAACCGTTACCGTGGATAACGTGTTTTTTAATACGCCGGCTAGGGCTAAATTCTTAAAAACCCCTCGTGCAGAAGAAGGGGAGATTACTTCGCTAATATCTAAATTTATTTTAGGCAATCCTTTCGTATCTTTTAAATACCTTTCAAATGGTAAAACTATTCTACAATCTTTTGGTGACGGATTAGAATCTGCCATGGTCCAAGTTTACGGAGCAAACGTAATAAACGATTGTTTTTATATAGATACCGTAAAAAACGGCCTAAAAATTACAGGTTATATAGGTAAACACTATTTTTCTAAACCAAATAGAACCTACCAAACTGTATTCTTAAACGGCAGAAGAATAATTAATCAAACTATTGCAAGCGCAATTTCTAATGCGTATAACAGCTATTTAATGACAAGACAGTATCCGTTTTACGTTTTATCGCTTGAAATTCCTTTTGATATTGTCGACGTGAACGTTCACCCAAACAAACTAGACGTTAGATTTGCAAACAACCAAATAATTTATGGAAGCATTTATTCAGTTATATCAAAAGTTTTAGACGGGTCAGGAGAGGCCCTTAATATTGTTTCGCCAACACGTCAACCGCTCGAAACTAAAACGGATAATCATTATAATTTTATTGAGAAAATTAATAATGATTATGTCACACATAAAAAGGATATAGCATCAAATTCTTTTGTCTTTTCAGATAGCGCTATAGAAAATAAATTACTAAGTAATTATAAAGAAAAAGAAGAAAAGGAAAAAAGTATTGCCGATATTTTTGCGGAAAATAAGGCATATATAGAAAAACTTGAAAAAGAAAAGATTGAACAAAAACAATTTATTGTAAGCCAAGAAAAAATTAAAATTGACAAAAAACTTAATTTAATAGGTCAAGCGCTTAATACTTTTATTATTTTAGACGACGGGGAAAACTTATATTTTATTGACCAACACGCCGCACACGAAAGAATTTTGTATGACAAGTTAAATCTCGCAATATCATCTAACGATATTCCTCAACAGCCACTTCTTGTGCCTTACGTTTTCAACGTTAATCCTAGTGAAATGGAATTTTTGTTAAACAACGTTAATAATATCAGAGAAATCGGTATAGAAATTGAACAATTTGGCAACGATTTGTTTAAAATTTCATCAATTCCCACAGTTTTGTCTCATTTAAATCTTAAATTATTTATTGACAATCTTTTAAGTAATGTTAATGGATACAAAAGCATTAGTTTGAATGATATTTTAAAAGAAAAAGTTGCAAAAATTGCTTGTAAAAGCGCAATTAAATCGGGCGATAAACTTACTGATAGTGAAATTGATTTTTTACTTAAACTTTTACAAAATGACTTAGGGTTAAAATGCCCACATGGTAGGCCCGTTGCAATTAAAATTACAAGAATGGAAATCGATAAATGGTTCAAACGAATAGTATAAAAGATAAAATTTTAATAATTTGCGGGCCAACGGCGTCTGGGAAAACCGCGTTATCGGTTGAAATTGCAAAAAGGATTAACGGTGAGATTATTTCTGCAGATTCAATGTATATCTATAAAGGATTAAACGTTGGCACTGCAAAACCTACCGTTGAAGAAAGGTGTAATATTCCGCATTACTTAATAGACGTTATTGAGTTTAATGAAAAATTTACCGTCAGTGATTATAGAGAATTAGCAAAAAATTCTATTAGCGACGTTATTTCACGTGGCAAAACGCCTATAATAGTTGGCGGGACAGGTTTTTATATAAATTCTATTTTATATAATTTATCCTACGGAAATGGAGTAGGAGATGAAAAAGTTAGACAAAAATATAAAGATATTGCCGAAAAAAAAGGTAATCAGTACGTTTATGACTTATTACTTGAAGTAGACGAGGAATCGGCAAAAAAACTTCATCCAAACGACGTAAAACGCGTTATAAGAGCGCTAGAAATTTATGAAAGCGGTATCAAAAAATCACAACTTAACGACCAAATGATTCCTGAATACGATTATCTAGCTTTTTGTATTGATTTCGATAGACAAACTTTATATAAACGAATTGATAAAAGAGTTGATTTAATGATTAAACAAGGACTAATTAACGAAGTAAAAAGTTTAATCGAAAAAGGCGCTTCATTAAACAATCAATGCATGCAGGCGATAGGTTATAAAGAAATATATGAATACTTAACTTTTAATCTTTCACTTGATGAGACTGTTCAAAAAATTAAAACAAACACTCGCCACTATGCAAAAAGACAAATTACGTTTTTTAAGAAAATGCCTAATTTAGAATATTTAATACCTAAAGATATTAACGTTTTAGCAGAGGAAATAATTAATAAATATGATAGACTCTAATCTAATTAACAAATGCCAAGAAAAATTACGCGATAAATTTAATGAAATAGAAAAAATAGCACTTTTTAACCAAGAAAAAGTACTAAATGCATTTAAAAATAATAAAATTGCTTTAAGACACTTTGTATCAACAAACGGTTATGGTTACGGTGACGAAGGTCGTGACACGCTAAATCAATTATTTGCCGAAGTTTTTAAATCTGAATCTGCAATTTGCTCGCCATACATAGTGTCGGGCACTCACGCGTTGGCACTTTGTCTTTTTGGTGTGTTAAAAAACGGTGATACCATGTTATCAATCGTTGGAAATCCTTATGATACGTTAAACGACGTTATTAACGGCGAAGATAACGGTTCTCTTGCTGATATAGGTGTTAATTTTGATAAAATTAAACTAATAAACGGGCAGTTTAACAAACAATCAATTGCAGATTATTTGAAGAATAAAACGCCTAAAATGGTATATATACAACGTTCTAGGGGCTACGAATGGCGAAACGCATTATCTATCGCTCAAATAAAAGACGTTGTAGAGTTTTTAAGGGAGCTTAACTTTAAGGGTTGTATTATGGTTGACAACTGTTACGGTGAGTTTATAGACTATAAAGAACCGATTGAAGTAGGCGCTAATCTTATTGCGGGATCATTAATAAAAAACCCCGGTGGAGGCATAGCCCCAACAGGTGGTTACGTGGCGGGCGATAAAGTTTACGTGGATAAAGTCTTAAACCGCATGACCGCACCGTCTATCGCCGGTGAAGTAGGCTCTTATTTGGCAGGGTACGGTTTATATTATCAAGGTTTATTCCTTGCACCTCACACCGTTTCACAAGCAGTTAAAGGCTCTATGATAATAGGCGCAGTTATGAATGAATTAGGATACGAAGTGTCTCCAAGCATAAACGAACTACCTGGCGATATTATACGCGCAATTAAGTTTAACGATAAAGATAAGTTAATACAATTTATACAAAATATTCAAGCAAATTCACCGGTCGACAGTCACGTTTTGGCGCTTCCTTGGGCAATGCCTGGCTATCAAGACGAAGTAATTATGGCTGCGGGTTGTTTTGTTCAAGGCTCGTCAATTGAATTATCTGCAGATGCACCAATAAAACCGCCTTATATCGGTTATTTACAAGGCGGTTTAACGTACGAACACTGTATTATAGCATTAAAAAATATGAATTTGTAATTAAAACTTTCTAATCAATCCTTTCACAACGCCTATGATTTCAACGTTATCGAAAACCATATCGCTCATTTGACTGTTTTCAGGGCGTAAAATTACTTTTCCACCTTTTAAAACAAGTCTTTTAACAGTTGCTGCATCATCAATCATTGCGACTACGATTTGACCATTTTCGGCAACGTTTTGCTTGTTAACGATAATAACGTCTCCTTCAAATATTCCGGCGTTTATCATACTATCGCCAACAACTTTTAAGGCAAATTCCTCTCCATTTAATAAAAAATCGTTTGACAAGGGGAGATAGCCTTCGATATTTTCTTCAGCAAAAATAGGTGCGCCGGCGCGGATAGTACCAACAATCGGCACGTTCTTGGCGTTCTTATTGTTATTAGCTACCGATATGGCCCTTTTTTTAAGAGGAGACTTCTCTAATAAACCACGTTGCTTTAATTTTTCAACGTAAGAGTAGGCGGTTGCGGTTGACTTAATGTTTAGTTTTTCACAAATTTCTCTGATAGACGGGGGATAACCGTTGTTATCAACGTAATCTAAAGTGAAATTGTATACGCTTAAAATTTTATCTTCTATATTTTTCATATCTTAATTATATCAAAATTTTATTTAGATGTCAAACAAACGTTCGTAATTTATTAATCAAGGAGCAAAAATGAAAGAAATTAAATGTGTTAAATACGATAGAATATGTATCGATTGTGGGGAATGCGACGAGTTTTGCGACCTTAACCCCGAAAAAAAGTGCGATAGTTGTGGAAAATGTATTAGCACCGATAAAAACTATAAAATTATTAAAATTACTAAAATTATAGAAAAATAGTTTATTTCTCGGGATTTTTTCCTGATATATCAACGGATAATCCTGCTCTTTTTCTTGAATCTTCACTAATTGCCGCATAATGACGGCGCGTTGTATTAATGTCTCTATGACCAAGGCAATCGGCAACAATATAAATATCACCAGTTTGTCTATAAAGGTTAGTACCAAACGTGCTTCGAAGCTTATGTGGCGATATTTTTTTTAGGGGAGACACGATTCTAGCGTACTTTTTAACAAGTTCTTGAACTGTTCTTGTAGCAATTCGCTTTTTTTGTAGAGATAAAAACAGTGCTTTTTCATCCTTGCCAACCTTTTTATCGCCATTTCTTTGTTCAACATAATCTTTTAATGCCTCATTAACTTGATTATTAAAATATAAAACAGCACGATTTCCGCCTTTTCGCGTAACAACAAAACTATTCGTAGGTAAATTAATATCATCTACGTTTAAGCCAACCAACTCGCTAATACGAATTCCCGTGCCTAAAAATAAGGTAATAATGGCGATATCCCTAATTTTAGACGATTTATGAAAGTTCATTTGTTGTTTTGTTAGGCCGGAACCCGACTCAACAACGTACAAAAAATCACTCACTTCGTCAACTTTATCGTTCCTATCAAGCCTAATAATCTCTTTTTCATGAATTTTTGGCGTTGTAACTTTAGTCGGAATATTCGCAGATAAAACGTTTTTATTGAAAAAGTACTTGAAAAATGCGCGTAGGGTAGATAATTTACGTGCTTTTCCAGTCTCAGTACATCTTTCTTCCTTGCCATTTATGGTGTAATGACTTAAATAACTTAAAAAATATTCTATGTCTGTTGACTGCAGTTTCTCAAGATCGTCTAAGGCAATATAGGGCACAGACTTATCTCTAAAAACCTTTTTTGACAAAAAATCAAAGAAAATTCTTAAATCATATCCATAATTAAGTCTTGTTAAAGGGGACGTTCTTAATTCAACACCTATAAAAAAGTCCCTTACGTAATAAGGAAGCGTTTCTATAATATTATTCAATCTTTCAATACACGAAATTTCTCTTTTTTCAAAGTACGATTTTTCAGCCATAGAGTAAAAACCTCCATTATTTTATTAGCATTTTTATTTCTTTGACGTGTAGGGCACACATATCGAACTATGCGCAAAACACAACTTTTACGCATAGTTAAACCTTGAAAATATAATATCATATATAATTTGTTTTGTAAATACGTTTTTAAAATTTATTTAATAATTTCTTTATTTATTTTCTAACAAATATTTTTAATTAATTTTTCCTTTTTGTTAATCAGTTAAATTTAAAAAAATATTTATTAATTTATTTTTTTGTTATAAAATTATGTAATTTTAGAAAACGTTTGTAAATTACTTGTTATTTTTAAGGCTTTTTATGTCTGACATAATTATAAAATTTTATTTATATCTTGACTGCAAACAAAAATATATGTATAATTAAATAAAAAAAGTAGATTTTGGTGATTTATGGATAATAAAGCAATTAGTAGTGATTTAATTCGTGGACATATTGATACGATTATTTTACACGCATTATTAAACGGTAATAAATTTGCCGGTCAAATAAGCGAATATATCGAAGAAAAAAGCAATGGCGAATATAAAATCAACCAGGCTACCCTATACAGTTCGCTTAAACGACTAGAAAACTTAAAATATATTAGTGGATATTGGCAAGACGCGCCAACTGGAAGAAGAAGATTTTTTAGATTAACCGAGCTTGGCAATCAAACCGTTTCAAATAATTTATCAAATTGGGAATACTCAAGAAAAATTATTGATAAATTAATGGATTTTGATTATACACCGTCACAAAAAATTGTAGAAAAGGTTGTTTACGTTACTACGCCACAACAAAATGAAAAAATTAATATCGAAAATAGCAACTTCACTCTTCAATTAAATTCATTAAATTCTACAGAAAACGATAAAACTAAAAATGAATTAAAAGAAAACCAAATAAGTCAAGAAAAAAAGCAAAACGATGTTGAAGAAGTTAATTTTAGAAATATTTTATACGGTTTAATAAAAACTCAAAACTTAAACAACACGAAAAACGAACAAATTTTAATCAATTCAAACGATAACCCAAAAATCAATCAAATAATTGATAAAAATGTTGCCAGTAAGCACGAGAGCAACGAAATTTTTCTTGAAAAAGACAAAAAGATTGATTTTAATACCGCTGTAAACGATTCTAGATCAAATATTAACTTAAAAAATTACGATTCAACTGGAAGAATTGACTATAATCAAATGATTTCTACCGCCGAAAAAGACGGTATGAAAATTAAATTTTCTACAAAAGAAACAAAAACCACTACAGGCACGACTTTAATTAACAAACTTTCGGTTTGTTCGGCAATGGTTGTTTTCTTATTGGTTTTATTAGAATATTTAGTTATTACGATTAATTTTGCTCAATTATTAAAGCCTTCTGCAGTGTTTATTTTGGTAAGTTTATTAATTTTTGTATCATTTCCAGTGCTTGAAGCAATAAGATTTTTTAAATCACCTAATAAGATGTCTAAAACGATTTCCAAAGATTCGATTATTACTTCACTAATCGTTGTATTTAACTTGTTACTAATAACATTTGTTATTAATTTGTTTTTAGGCTTAGATTTTAGTAACTTATTTAACTCGATTTTGTTCTTTTATACGCCTTGTTTGTTGTTTGTAAACGTTTTTATTTTTTATTTAGTTAGATTTCTACTATCTAAATTGCCAAATTTTAACGTAAAAAAATAGAAAGTTAAAAAAACCATCTTTTTTAAGATGGTTTTTTTGTAATAATAATTTTGTTATAAATTTATTAAATAATCAACTTCTATTGGTGAAAGTTGCCTAATTTCTCCACGATTTAAGCCTGTAAGTTTTAGATCGCCGATTTTAATACGTTTTAATAAACAAACGCAGTTATTTACCGTTTCAAACATTTTTCTTATTTGTCTATTTCTTCCTTCAGATATCGTAACGTGAAGTTTTGAGCCTGTTTTGTCAGTTTCAACTAATTTAACGTTACATTTTTTAGTTTTAACACCGTCTATATAAACGCCTGAGCGCAACTTTGATAAATCATCCTCTGAAACAGGCTTTTCAGTTTTAACCAAATAAGTTTTTGGGATTTCGTTTTTAGGATGAGTTAACTTAAATGTTAGATTTCCGTCGTTTGTCAATATTAAAAGCCCTTCACTATCATAATCGAGTCTACCAACGGGAAAAAGCCTTTTTGCGTTTGATGGCAATAAATCCATAACGGTTTTTCTGCCCTTGTCGTCTTTAACGGTGCAAACGTAACCTTTCGGCTTATTCATTATATAATAATCGTATTTTTTTACTACGTTTATAGGCTTACCGTTAACAACAACGTAATCCTCACCAACCGACACTTCATCACCTAAATTGGCAATTTTACCGTTGATTTTAACAACACCCGTTTTAATTAGTTCATCAGCGCCTCTTCTTGAACAAACACCGCTTTCCGCTAAAAATTTATTAATTCGCATAACTTATCCTTTTAAATGTTTAAGTATCTATAATAGTATAGATTTTTTCTTTAAAAATCAAGTTATTTAAAGCATAAATTTCAATTAATCCTATTTCAGTATCTTTTTTTATACCTTTTCTTAGTGTCTTGGGCGTATTAATTATTGTTTTTAGGTTATTTTCTTCATCTTTTGAAAGCGGGACTTTTACGTCGTTTTTTATATAAAGTCCACACTTATTTCCTTGTTCTTCTACGTCTAAAAACTTAACTATTTCTTTTTTCTTAAATAACGTTTTAAGGCTATAAGTTGTTAAATATTCGTTTAGTAGTTCTTTTGATCGTTCAAACATAGGCGGACAATTTAATACGACGCAAACAACTTCCATCCCGTTTCTATAACAGCTTGAAACTAAACATCTACCCGCCTTTTTAGTATAGCCTGTTTTTACACCCGTCGCTCCATCAAAATCAAATAATAATTTATTTTTATTAACAAGCACACGTTTTGTATTTTTTGTAGAAAAAGGTATTATCTTTTTTTTCGTTGAAACAATTTCTCTAAATGTTTGATTCTTTAATGCGTAAGCTGATATTAGCGCCAAATCATACGCAGTTGTGTAATGATTATCGTTATGCAAACCGTGAGGATTTACAAAATTTGAATTTTTTGCGCCTATCATTAGAGCCGTTTTATTCATTAAATTTGCAAAATCTTCTATACTACCACAAACTTGATATGCTAATACCTCAGCACAATCATTGCCAGAACGCAACATTAACCCGTATAAAAGGTCTAAAACGGTTAATTTTTCGCCAACTTCTAAATAGATGCTTGATCCTTCAACCCCGACCCCTTTATTAGTAACCGTTACTTCTTTATTGACGTCACAATTTTCTATAACGCATAACGCGGTCAATATTTTAGTCGTACTTGCCATATATTTTTTAGAATACGCGTTGTTTTCATGCAAAACTCTGCCCGACTCAATTTCTAAAACTATCTCGGATACATCGTTGTTTTTCGCGTATGAAACGTTGCTTTTTAGAAAAAAATTTCCGCAAAAACAAACGGTAGTTAATAAAATTGTCGTAAATATTTTTTTAATTTTCATAATTTTTATTTATATTTTTAAATACGCTTTCAAATTTATCTATTAATTTATCAATAGGCTGATCGTTTACCGACAGAATTTTATATTCGTTTTTATGATTAATTAAAAATGCGCAAGGTTTAACTGAAACGATTGAACCGTTGCCCGCAGAAAAAGGTAGTTGCTCGTTCTTTGAAAACAAGTTTGTTTTTCCGTATTCGCCACCGCCACCCAAAACTGCAAAAGACACTTTTGAAACTGTAAAAATTGTATCTCCGTTTGGCATATCTACGGGTTTACTAAAAACAACGTCGCTTTCTAATACTTCGCCTAAAGTTTTTATTGCGTTTTGAACTACCATATTTATTTTATTTTCATTTTTATCTTTCATTTATAATTTTCCTTACTAAAAGTTTTAATAACGTTATTATTACTGTCAAAATATTAAATACTACAACAATTTCTAGAACAAAATTAAAATCTTGCCCACATAAGATAAAGTCAGCATTATTATGAATTTTTAAGTATGATTTTCTATTTAATAAATGCCTTTTTAACATTACGTTTGCGTAATTTAAGACAAACGAGTAGGTTGCTAAATTAATTGATAACTCTTTTATAGGGATTTCCGCCCAAGTCTTAACTTTTAAAACGTTATATTCTTTCATCAAATCTATATCGTCGTTTTTTATTCTAATTGAATTATAATTTATAAGAAGCGCCTTTTTATTTGAATAATGTAAAAACAGTCCGCTTCTATCTCCTTCTATATAACCACTAAATGTTTTTATTTTAGAATATAAATAAGCGCCGAACAACGCTTTTTTTATACTTCCTATATAACCGACTTTAAGATTTATAAATATAGGAAATATTAAAATTAGATAAAATAAAACAGCGAATAAAAGCACAATCTTAATATCTGCAATCGCTGTTTTTTTATACAAAAAAAGCGTGTAAAACACGCTTTTTCCTATATCTTATCTACTTCTTCGCCCTGTAAAAAATCGGGAATTTCTTCTTCTGAAATATCGGGCAAATCAAAATCTTCGTTATAGTTTTTGGTTCCATTTTCATTTGACGTAACTGCAACACCTTCATCCAATATTGATTCACCCTGATAAACTTCTTTAGAGTATAAATAATCGTCTGCTTTATCGTTGCCATGTATAAGCTGAATTTTTGTAAGCAACTCTTCGTAATCAGGCAATTCATCAAGAGAAGAAATTTGAAAGCGTTTCAAAAATTCATCAGTCGTACCGAACAAAACGGGTTTACCTACGGCGTCTTTTCTACCAACGGGCTCTATCATGTTGAGTTCTAACAATTTTTGAACCACATATTCACTATTAACGCCTCTAATGTCTTCTAAATCTATTCTCGTGACCGGTTGTTTATAAGCAATAATAGCGGCAACTTCAAGCATGCTTCGTGACAATTCACGCTCTTTAATCGGGTTTAGAACGCTTGAAACTTCATTAGCATATTTGGGGTTTGAACAAAACTGAATTTTTTTATTAAACATAAGCAAATGTATGCCGTTATCCCCTGAATATTTTTCCTGAAGTTCTTTAACGCATTTTAATATTTCTTTTTCTTCTACTTGCAATTTTTCGGCAATATCTTTAATAGCAACTTGCGTGCCCGAAACAAAAACTAGCGCCTCAATTATATTCGTCAATTTCTCCAATGTCTTCACTCCTATCGTCTCTTAAAATTAGTGTTATATCATCAAATACACCCGCTTGATCAACGGATATATATTGAAGTTTAAGCAATTCAAGCATTGCTTGAAATGTTGTTATCAATTCATTCTTCGTATAATAATGCGGGAACATTTCAAAAAAACTTATAGTTTTTCTTTCTAACAAAGTTTCCCTAATTTGCATAACTTTATCTTTGACTGAAAATACTTCTTTAGGAATTTCTTTAAGTACGTTTTCTTGGCGTTTTTTATCGTCAACACGCATTAATAATTTTGAAAAAGCGTCTATTAGTCCTTGAAGATTAAATTGATTATAAACAATTTTAACGTCACCCACGTTTTTATCGGGTGTTTTATAAAACCTATCGGTATTTTCTTGTTCTTTTAGTTTCTCGCTAGCTTCCTTAAATATTTTATACTCTTCAATTTGACGAATTAAAGCTTGTTCCGGATCTTCAAAATCTTCAAGTATCACTTCTTCTTTGGGAAGAATAGATTTAGATTTTATCTCCAAAAGCGTTGCCGCCATTGTTAAATACTCACTTGCTTTATCAACGTCAAGCACCGAAACGTTTTCCATATATCTTAAAAACTGTTCGGTAACTTGAGAAACAAACACGTCTTTAATCTCAATTTTCGCTTCTTTGATTAAATGTAATAATAAATCTAACGGGCCCTCGAAATTTTCGAGTTTAGTTGAATAATCAACAACCGATTCGAACTCAGACATTAAAAAATTAACCCCCAAAAATTAACGATAGGTATAGAAATATGATCGTAGAAAAAGTTTAACACGAACCCTAACACGTCTAAATAATATAAATTAGTAAATTCGGCAACTAACGATAGCGCAACTAAACTAAGTAAAATTATTTGACCGTAATTTTTTAAAAAACAATAAATTTTACCCTTTTTTCTTGAAAGCGCGTCTACTACCCTAAATCCGTCTAATGGATAAAAAGGAAGCAAGTTGAACACGAAAAAAATAATACTAAACTGAAATATTAATAAAAGTGTGCAATCTAAAACGTAAGTAAAATAACCAAATTCAGGAACGTATCTACTCGCTAACAAAAAAAGCGGAAAAACTAAAAAAGCAGTTAATATATTAGCAACAACACCCGCTACTGAAACACAAAAACAACCTAATTTATATCTTTTGAAGTTGTTTGGATTTATTGGAACGGGTTTTGCCCAACCAAAACCGACAAGAGCAAAAGATGCAAGACCAATTAAATCAAAGTGTGCTAAAGGATTTATTGTATATCGCTTATATAATTTAGGCGTAACGTCACCAAATCTAACGGCAACAAAAGCATGCGCAAACTCGTGTAATGGTAAAACTATCATAAGGGCTAATAGTTTACTAATAATTTCTAAAATCTTATAAATCACTGCCGTCTCCTTAAAATATAATTTATTATATAATAAATTATTTAAAAATGCAAGAAAAAAGGCACTTTTTAACAAAGTGCCTTTTTAAATAACTTAAACTAAACGTCGTTTCTTAATAAATCTTCTAAAGTTTGCGGTTTAACAGCATAATAAGACTTGCCGTTTTCAACCATAACAACGGGCGGAACTAAATTCCTATTATAGTTACTTGCCATAGAATAATTATAAGCGCCGGTTGAAAAAGTTGCCACGATATCACCAGATTTTACGGTTGGAAGATAACAATTTTCAGCAATAATATCGCCACTTTCACAACATTTACCAGAAACGGTATAATATTTTTCGGGTTTATCTAGCATTCTGTTAGCAATTTTAACCGTATATTTTGCCGAATATAATGCAAATCTAGGATTATCAAACATTCCACCGTCTACCGAAAGATAATTTTTTACTTTAGGAATAGTTTTAATGTTACCCACTGTATAAAGTGTTACACCCGCCTCTCCCACGATAGAACGGCCGGGCTCTATTACTAAATAAGGTTTTTTTATCCCTTTTTTAATCACGCAATCGTTCAACTTTTTAGCAATAGTTTTAATATATTCGGCATAATCGGTAACGCTTAACTTTTCATCTTCATCAGTATAGTAAACCCCAAATCCTCCGCCTAAATTTAATACTTCAAACTCATAGTTTAAAACGTTTTTAATCTTTAAATAAAAATCGGTCATTTTTTCAACAGCTAATTCAAACGATTTCTTTTCAAAAATTTGAGAGCCTATATGACAGTGCAAGCCTTTTAGTTTTAAATTCTTTTTGTTTAGCGCGTACTTAACCATTTCTAAAGCTTCTAAATTAGATATGGAAAAACCAAACTTCGAATCTATTTTAGCCGTTTGTATATAGTGATGAGTGTGCGCTTCAATACCTGGATTTGTTCTAATAAGAACGTTTTGGGTTTTATTATATTTTTCGCAAATATCGTTTAATATATCGGCTTCTTGATATGCGTCTAAAACTATAGTGCCTACGTTGTTTTTTACTGCTAAATCAAGCTCGAAAAAAGATTTGTTGTTTCCATGAAAATATATCTTTTCTGCAGGAAAACCAACGCTTAATGCAGTATAAAGTTCACCAGCCGATACGACGTCTATAGACATAGAACTATCTTTCATAATACGGTAAATTTCTTTACAACTAAATGCTTTAGAAGCATATGCTACCGCACCGTCACCATAAAAATCTTTAATCGTATTAACATAAACGTTACAAATAGATTTTATATACGCTTTATCCATAACGTAAAGGGGCGTTTGATACTGTTTAACTAACGATACCGCATCTACGCCACCTATTTCTAAAACGCCGTTACTATTAATTTTAAGTGTTTCTCTTTCGTTCATAATGACCTACAAAAGTTTTTCTTATATTTTAACTTTTTTTTTACTTGTTGTCAATTATTAATTATAAAAGAATACTTTTACCGTATATAATAAAACGTTATAATTAAATAAGCGCCCAATTATCGAATATTTTTTTAGTGTAATCAAAATAGTTTGCGCGAGCAACGTCTTCTAAAGATACGACGTTTACGCTACCAATTTCTATTGAGTTTTCAAATACTGAAATTTTTCCAACAACGTCACCAGCTTTGATAGGCGCTTTTATATCTAAATCAGGATAAAATTCAACGTCAAAAGCTCTTTTTTCGTTGTTTTTTAATAAAATCGAGTAGTTATCGCTTGGAATACATTGTATAAAATTAGACTTACCATTTTCTATTTTTAACGGAATTGGCAAAGGTTTATCTTTTGATACTAAAATTTTACACAAAAAATTATTAAAACCGTAGTTAAATAATGCGCTTGACTCGGCAAATCGAGTTTTACTATCGGGTGAATTGATAACAACTGAGATTAATCTCATACCCTTTCTTGTTGCAGAAGCGCACAAACAATGCCCCGCTTCTTTGGTATACCCCGTTTTGCCACTATCACAACCGTCATAATATCTAATTAGCTTATTAGTGTTAGATATTTCGGTATATCTACCTTTAGGATGATTAATTTTATCAAGCCAAATATTTGAAAAATTAAAATATTCTTCATGTTCTATTAATTTTGAAAACATAGTTGCAACGTCTTTAGCAGTTGAATATTGACCAGGTTTTGGTAATCCCGTACAATTACTAAAAATTGTGTTTTCCATGCCTAAATCTTTAGCTTTTTCGTTCATTTTGCAAACAAATTCCTCTTCTGTCCCTGAAATTTTTTCCGCCATAGCAACACAAGCATCGTTTGCAGACGCAATTGTTATACTTTTTACTAAGTCGGCAATCAAATATTCTCCATTTTCTTCCAAAAAAACTTGAGAACCACCCATAGAAGACGCATTTTCGCTAACTATTATATTATCGTCTAAATTTATATTACCAGCCGAAACTTCATCAAATATTAATAAAAGCGTCATTATCTTACACATGCTTGCTATAGGCAACTTTTCATTTTCATTTGATTTATATAATTCTGTTTTTGAAACGGGATCATATAAATAAACGGATTTTGATTTTGTTTCCAAATTTGATATCATTATATTATCAGCATATGCTACACCCGTTTTAACCCCAAATAGAACGCTAAACGATAAAACGAATATAAAAGTAATAATTATAAATGGATTAATTTTTCGCATAATTTCCTCCTTAAAATATTTTAGGTAAAAATACAAAAATTATGCATTATGTGTGACATAATGCATAATTTTTTAGTTTGTATTTTTCTATTGATTTAACATTTTAGATATGCTTAGACCAAAGCCACGCGTCGGGTCGTTTATAAACACGTGAGTTACAGCACCAACAAGCTTACCATCTTGCACAATCGGGCTTCCACTCATACCCTGTACAATTCCACCTGTGATATTTAATAAATTTTGATCGGTGATTTTAATAACTAAGTCTTTGCAATCGCTTTTTTTATCGTCAAACTTTATAATTGAGATAGAATATTCTTTAGGACAAACTCCGTCTATAGTAGTAAAAATACTAGCTTCACCCGGTTTAGGCTCGCCAACTTCTATTTCTTGTAAATCGTTAAAACAAAAATCATCTGTATTATACCTACCAAAAACACCTTTCCTATTGTTTTTTTCTATTATTCCGACCTTATTTCTCTTTATAAATGCACCTTTAAGTTCACCAGGTGCACCACGTTCACCTTTTACAACACCGGTTATTGCACAATTATATAAATAGCCCGTTTTAATAGGAATTATATTCTCATTTTCATCAACTATAGGATGCCCTAACGCACCAAATCTATTATTTTTTACATAAGTTATTGTTCCAACACCATTTACGTTTTCTTTAATAAATACACCTATTCTATTTTTACCACCCACGTCTTTGACGGGAAGCACGTTTTTTTCTATTCTTTCACCAAAACGGTCAATTAAAACAGTTTTCTCCTTACCATCACTAAAATTTTGTTCAATATCAAAAGAAGTATTTGTCTCAATACCGTTTATGCTTAAAATAACGTCTCCTACACAAATTCCAGCCTTTTCGGCGGGAGAAACGTTGCCGTCAAGCGTCACTATATCGTAAACACCTTGGACGATCGCACCACGCGAAACCAAAGAAAAACCCGCAGGAAAACCACCTAGATAATATTTGTCGCTTTTTGCATTTACATAATTATAATTTATACTAAAAAGCCCACAAATCGCTATTAAAACAAATACAACTAATTTTTTAACACTTTTTTTAACCACAAATTTTAGAATACGTAAAATTATTTTTTTTATACAAAAAAGCCAAACACTAGGTTTGACTTTTTATTGATTTTTTATATTCTAATGCGTTATTAATAAGTTCTTTAGCGTGCATGATAGAAGTATTACTTTTAACATCCCCACCTGAAAGCCTTACTATTTCATTAACTTTTTCATCATCAGTAAGAATTGAAACGATTGTTTTAGTTTTACCATTTTCATCTACCTTTTCGATCAAAACATTATTATCCGCCATAGAAGAAATTTGTGGTAAATGTGTTATTGCGATAATTTGACGTTCTAGTGAAAGATTATAAAATTTTTGAGCCATGTTTTTTGCAACAACTCCACTTATCCCCGCATCGATTTCATCAAAAACAAAGGTTGATATATTATTATGCTTAGCCGTAAGGGTCTTAATCGCAAGCATAAACCTACTCATTTCCCCACCACTTATTACTTCTGATAATTTTTTAAGTGGCTCACCTGCGTTTGCAGAGAACTCAAAATCAATTTCATCAAAACCATTTGAAGAAGAAAACTTGCATTCATCAAAACTAGGCTCTTCCGTAAAAGAAATCTTAAATTCGGCATTAGAAATACTTAATTCTTTTAACGTAGTTATAACGTGCTTACTAAACTCTAAAGCAGTATCCTTTCTTGCGTCGCTCAATTGCTTATAGATAGAATAAACGTCTTTTTTGCAGTCTAAAATATCTTTATTTATTTTCTCTATGCAATCTTGATAATTTAATAGTTTATCCCTTTCAATAACAGCGTTATCTAAAAAAGAAAAAACTTCTTCAATAGTATCCCCGTATTTTCTTTTTAATTTTTTAATTAAATCTAAACGCTCTTCAACGTATTCAGGGTCAACGTCTGCATAATCAAAATCTTCAATACGATTTTGCGCGGTTTGTGATATATCTTCTAGCTCATATACAACCGATGAAACTCTTTCTAATAACGAGTTATACTCTTGTGAATAGTTTGAGATATTAGAAATAGCTCTTTCCGCCCCCGACAAGACGTCCAAGGCGCAACCTTCATCAGAAATGCAAGATTTTAACGTCGATAAGGAAGATAAAATTTTCTCTTGATTATTAAGTTTTTCTTTTATTTGCGATAAATTTTCATCTTCACCGAGCTTAAGATCAGCCTTTTCAATCTCATTGATTTGGTAATTAATTAAATCAAGCTTGTTTTCTCTTTCACTTTCAGTCCCGCCAAACTCGTTCAAAGAAGAAATTAAATCTTTTAGAGTATAAAAAGTATTTTTTAGGTTTTCCTTTATACCGTAAACGAGGTTTCCGCCTAATTTATCTAGAAGATCAAGTTGGTTAGAATTTTTAAGCAAATAAAAATGTTCGCTTTGTCCATGCACGTCTACTAAAAAGCTGGTAAATTTCCTAACCATACTTAAAGTAACGGTTTCGCCATTAATTTTTACCGTACTTTTACCATCTAAATTAAACTTTCTAGTAATCAACAAAATTTCATCATATTCTAAATCTAGCGAGTCGTAAATAGATTTAATATCTTCTCTACCCGAAACGTCAAACTCGGCGGAAACAAAACATTCATTCTCGCCGTGGCGAATCATAGACTTTTCTGCCTTAGCGCCCAAAACAAAATTAAGTGATTCTAAAATCACTGATTTTCCAGAGCCGGTTTCTCCCGATAATACGTTTAATCCTTTATTAAATTGTATTTTAACGTTGTCAATTAAAGCAACGTTTTTTATGGTTAAACAATTTAGCATTAAATAGACCTTAAAATTTTTACTACAACTTCTGCATCTGAATTAGATTTTGCAACGATTAACAGTGTATCATCACCCGCAATCGTACCTAAAACTTGTGGTAGATGCATAGCGTCGATTACCATACCAACCGTATTAGCGTTTCCACTTAAAGTTTTTACAACAATAAGATTGTTTGCCGAAGAAATCGACAAAGTAACTTGACGATATAACGACAAAATGTTTTCAGAAATATTATTTTTTGCGGTAGGTGCCTTAATATACTTAAACTTTTTGCTATTACCCGTTGACTTAATAACGTTTAATTCCGCCATATCTCTAGATACGGTTGCTTGCGAAACGTTAAAACCTTCATTTATTAAACGTTCAGTTAATTCTTCTTGCGTATCTATTTCAAAATTCTCTAATAAATATAAAATTTTTTCTAATCTTTGTTTTTTTGACATATAACACCTAATTAAGTTTTTTCATAAGTTTATCAAAAAAGTTCCAAGAATTTCTTCTTAAAAACACAACTGAATCTTTTGATTTACTTATAATAATTTTTTCGTTTTCAGAAACTAAAGAAATGAACCTACCATCGATAAAAACACCGGGCAAACAATTTTTCTTAATATCAACTTCACAAACAGAATCAGCCGAATAAATGATTGGTCTATGATGAAGCGAATGCGCGCATATAGGCGTAATAGAAAACGCGTTTATTCCTGGCGCTAATATTGCGCCATTAGATGAAAGCGAATATGCGGTTGAGCCCGTAGGAGTACACACAATAACACCGTCACCAACTATTTTATCAACGTAACTTTCGTTAATTTTAACGTCTAAATTAATAATATGTGCTGATAAATTTTGCGCATATACACGCTGAATAACAATTTCATTTAAAGCTATATATGATTTATCGTTAAAAGTAACGTCTAGCGCAGTTCTTAAATCAGTAACGAGAGCACTTTGCGAAAACAATGATATCGCGGTTTCAATTTCAGTACATTCGAACTCTGTTAAAAAGCCAACCTTTCCAGCGTTAATGCCAATAATAGGTATATTATTTAAACAAGAAAAAGAGCATAAATCTAATATAGTTCCGTCACCACCTATAACGAATAGCGCGGAAGCCGAAGTCCTTTTTTCAAGGTCGTCATCAAAAAGCTCGCTAAATTCTATGCCGTATTTTTCAAAAGATTTTATTAATATAGTTGAATATTTTTTTTCAACGTCTTTATCTTTATTTCTATAATACAAAACCTTCATATTATCACCTAATTAAAGAATAACACTTTTTTAATAAAAACACAATAAAAATGAATAATTTTTTGAATACTTTTTAAATATTCAATAATCGTAGTTCAAATAGTCGAAAATTTCGCCATCACCTTTTTTTAGTAAAAGCAAGTATTCTACGTTTTTATCAGCGTAAATCGGGGCTTTTGTTAATTTAAGTGGTGTAAAATTATATTTTATTGCATTTTCAATTATTTTAATACATGCATTTTTTCTTGTATTTGAATTTCTAATAATTCCATTTTTAAAATTTGTTCTTTTATCAGTCTCAAACTGTGGTTTAATCAATAAAATAACGTAGCCAGTTTGTTTTAACACGTTAAAAAAAATCGGAAAAAAAGACGTTGAAGATATAAAACTTAAATCGCACACTATCAAATCTATCTCGCTTCTAAAACTTTCTTTGGTTATTAATTTAGCATTTGTTATAATAGGAACAACTTTTTCATTCGTTTTTAATGAATAATGAAGCAAATCGTCATTCAAATCAATTGCATATACAAGTTTAGCACCTCTTTGCAACAAACAATCTGTAAAACCACCCGTGCTAGCACCAAAATCAGCACATATAAAATTTTTAACATCAAAGTTAAAATCTTCTAAGGCTTTTTTCATTTTATATCCACCTTGTGAAACGAATTTGTCTAAAAACTTATATTCAATTTTAACTTCATTTTCTTCATCAATTTTATAAGAAGGTTTAGTAACTTTAACGCCGTTAACGTAAATCTCCCCCCTTAAAATCGCATTAAGGGCTTTATTCCTTGATTCAAATACCTTTTTATTAAGCAAATAAACGTCTAATCTCATAATTAAAAATAAAAACACGTTAAAGTGTTTTTATTTGTTCCTTTTATATATTTTTTTTGTAAATTCAATTAAAAAATCACTATTTGGTATCGTCTTTAATAAATCAATACATTTAAAATAACATTCATCTAATAAAGATAACGCCTTATCCACCCCATAAACTTTAATTGCCGTTAATTTATCCGCCTTTTCATCTTTATTAGGGGTTTTTCCTATGATACTAAAATCACCTTTATAATCTAAAAAATCATCAGTAATTTGAAACATAAACCCTAAAAGAAAACCATACTCTTTTAACTTATCAAAATAAACGCGATTTGCAAGAGAAGACGCCATCAACAACGGTGCAGTCAACAATTTAGAAGTTTTATTTATATAAATGTTTTCTAAATCTTCTTTAGTTGGGTTACTATTCTTTTCATTTTTCAAGTCCAAAACTTGACCGAGAATCATGCCCTTCGCTCCAGCATAGTCAAACAATAGTTTAACGGCATTAATATAATTTTCATTACATTCCCCACTCAAAGCAACTTCTATAGCGAGATTTAATAGAGCATCTCCACAAAGGACACCAAGTTCTTCGCCAAATTTTTTGTGAGTAGACAACTTGCCACGCCTATAATCATCGTTATCCATGCAAGGCAAATCATCATGAACTAAAGAATAGGCGTGTATAAACTCGTTTGCCAGACATAAAGGCACAACCTTTTCTAAGGGAATTCCTAACGTTTCGGCAGTTGCCAAACAAAGCGTCGGTCTAACCCTCTTTCCACCGTCAATAACTGAATATTTTATCATTTCGGCGAGTTCGGGTAAACAATTTTTCGAATATGAATTCAAAAATTCTTCTAATTTATCATTAAAATAAGAAATATAAAAATTTAATTTTTTATCAAATTCCATTATCTTCCCTTCTTAAAGCTGACAAATAAGTATTTTCAAGCAACATAGCAATCGTCATTGGTCCTACCCCACCCGGTACAGGCGTTATAAAAGATGCTTTTTTTGAAACGTATTCATAATCAACGTCGCCAACAAGACCTGCTTCGGTTCTATTTATACCAACGTCGATAACAACTGCGCCATCTTTAACCATATCTTCAGTAATGAATTTTGGTCTACCGATTGCCGCAACCAAAACGTCGGCTGAAGAGCAAACTTCTTTAAGGTTTTTTGTTTTGCTATGACAAATTGTTACTGTGCAATTTTTTTGAAGCAAAAGCATTGCCATAGGTTTTCCAACAATATTACTTCTACCAACGACAACAGCACTCTTACCTTCAAGGTCAATACCTTCGTACTCTAACATTTTGATTACCCCAAATGGAGTACAAGCAATAGTAGATTCTTGTCCTAATAAAAGTTTACCGACGTTTTCAGGCAAAAATCCATCAACGTCTTTTTCAGGCGCAATATGTTTTAAGATATTGTTTTCAGATAAATGTTTAGGAAGTGGTAATTGAACTAAAATTCCATCAACCGAATTGTCGGAAGAAAGTGTTTTAACAAGCTCAATAACCTGTTCTTCAGTTGAATTCTCAGGCAAATAATACGCCAAAGACTTCATCCCAACGTATTCAGTTGATAAAATCTTGTTTTTAACGTAAACCTTTGAAGCTGGGTTTTCGCCAACCAAAATAACCGCTAAGCTTATTTTTCTGCCAAATTTTGTTTCAAAAGAAGCTACTTTTTCTTTTAGTTGTTCTTTTATTGATTGAGAAATTTCTTTACCACTTATAATTTTTGCCATAACTAATTTCTCCCTATATTTTTACAGTATTTAGCAAGAATTCCATTGACAAAATCCGTGCTTTTTTCAGACGAATATTTAGAAACGAGTTTTAATGCTTCGTCTACAATAACAGGTACTGGAGTATTAGGATAATTTTCTAACTCTGCAATACCTATCATAAGAGCACATTTATCAGATGAAAATATTCTATTTAAGTCGTAGCCTATTGATAAATCTTTTATTACATCTAAATATTTATTAGAGTTATTATTGATATAAGACAAAAGTTCGTTTGCAAATGAAAAATCAGCTTCGTTTAGCTTTGCATCTTTTGACATAACAATAAAAAGCTCCTCATCGCCTGGATTGAAGAGCTGTGAAAAAATATACTTAAAAACAACTTCTCTTGCTAAACTTCTCATTTTAATTTTCCTGTGTGGTCGGGCGTGCGGACACAATTTTTTCATCAAGTAACCCATCTACGTTTACGTTTACGCTAAGAACGTGATAATCCGTCATAGATTCGATATTGTGTCTTATCGATTCTTGTATTTTAAACGCCATATCGGGAACACGGTTTTGAATACCCATTTTAACCGAAACGTTTACGTGAACACCTTTCTTATCAAAAACTACGTCTATAAGTTTCTTTTTCGAATTTTTATCAACACCAATACCTATCGAACAAAGTTCAACTTCATCTATTTCAGTAACGGTTAACTCAACGATATTTTCAATAATACCACTGCTATAAACGATTTTGCCAACTTTTTCTTTAGGTATTAATTTTTTGAAACGCGCCATAAACTCACCTTTTTTACAAAAAAGAATTTTTTACGCTTCTATTTTAACACAAATTATTTAATTTGCATAGTGTTTTTTAAGAAATAGGAATAATTTTTACGTTTTCAGGCGACCCTAAATTCTCTTCTTGTATTATCGTGTATATTTTTATAGCGTCGTCAGGTGTTAGTTCGGGTGTCTTAGCTATTACGTTTACGTTTTGCGAATCTATACCTATAACAACTACAACGTCTTCAAATCCGTAAGCTTTAATTAAATTTTCTAGCAACATTTCCCTTTCAGTAATTAGTGTTAGTTGTTGTTTTAATGCTATTGCATCGCTAACATCCACGTTAGAAGAATTTGCCGAAGCAATTATCGCATCTAATTGAAGCAACTCTTCGTTCCTAGTATTATAGCGTTCTGCTCTATATTGAGTAAAATAATTTGCTGAACTAGAAACAAATGTGTCTTCTGTGCCTTTCGGCTCGCCGGTAATAACAAAATTAAATATTGCTGTTACGGCTAATAAAGCGATCATGCATGATAAAATAATAATCTTTTTCTTTTTTGACATAATGTTCTCCTTTAATTCATTGTTAATACTTCAATTTGGTTTACGTTTATATCAAGTAGTGATACCGTAGCTTGCTGAATTTTTGATAATACCGCTATATTTTTCGCACCTTCAGCAACAATAAGTACCCCTATAATTTTTGGAAATTTTTCTTTTAGAACCACAACGTTACCGTTAACTAATATTGGCGTTTCAGTAGTTTCCGTTCCCGACCCGTTTGTTATAGTAACTTTTTTCATAGCAACAACCGTTTCCATACCGGACTCTACCGTAATTGCCACCGAAACTTTTCCCGCACCTTCTACGTTTGATAATACACTAGATAATTTTGATTCTAGCTCGGAAACGTAATCCGTCGTTTCTAAATTTTTGTTAGGTTTTACACTAACCATAAATATAGTGATAATAATTAAAACAATTATTAATATCGTTAGTATAACTCTAATAAATTTATTGTTTTTTATTACTTGAATTATTTTTTCAAACATTTTATACAACTTTTATTAATTCTTTATCAATTTGAACACACTCGAGAACTTTTTCTTTAACGTCTTCGATAATATCTATATGCTCTTCGTTTGAATTTATAACCGAATTATTCAAGTCTACAACTACTTTTTTTATAACATAGTTATAAAATTTGTCGATTTCATACTCAATGGTTACACTTTCAAAACAATCATATCCTTCTAATACTTTTTCAACATTCTCTTTTATATATTCGGTTTTTTTATCAAAAATAAATTCTATATAATTTTTTTGAAAGGGAATTTCAACTGTCGCGTTTTCAAAACTAAAATTTGAAAAATCAATCTTTAAAACTGGTGACACAATAGCAATAGATATTATTATTGAAAACAATCCCTTTAAAAAGCCGTTTAGTTTACCTTCGGGAATAATGTAGCCTGAAAGCACCGAAATCATAACTAAGGAAAAAACACTTATCACCCATTCTCTCATATCTAAATAATATAATTTGCCGAAAAAATTATTAGTAATACAACTATAAAAAACAAAAAAAACACAAATAAAACACAAACTAAAAAATAAGTTACTGATTTTGATGCTTCGGCACACACGTTACAAAGCTTTTGGTTAGCAAAAGGCTCTATTAAGGCCGATAAAAACTTTAATAACAATGAAAACACAATTATTTCTATTAATGGCGACAATAAAAGCGAAAATATATATATTAACGAAGAAGCGCCTATTGCGTTTTTAATCAAAACGCTTCCTGCAACCACAACGTCAAAGCCATCTTTTAAAAAGCCACCAATTAATGGAATAGAATTAGATATAGCATATTTAACTGCTTTTATAGAAATTCCGTCAAACGTTGCACTTGCTATACCCTGTACTGTAACGAACAAACCGAAGACAGTTATTGTAAGACCGATTATCCACTTAATTAAACTGTTAAAAAAGTTTGAAAATCTTTTTATCCTTACTGAGTCTGAAAACTCATTCATTACAGAAAAAATACAACTAAGCAAAACCAACGGCATTACAACATTAACTATTATTTGAGTAATTAGCCCTGACAATATAAAGACGCTAGGCTTAAACACCCCTACCGAAACGTTCCCACCAGACGCAATCATTAAGCTTAATAAAATTGGCGAAACTATTTGATTAAAAGTACTTATTGAATTGATTAAATATAAGGTTTTATCATACAAATCATAAATTTGTGTTGAAAATAATAATAAAACCCCTATTATCCCTACAAAAAATATAACGGAAGATATTTCATTTGAAAAGAAACTACCCTTAAAACTTTCAACAAGACCACAAAAAATTGCAATTGCAAAAATTGAAATTAAAATAGGTAAAGAATTTTTTGAAGAATTAATAAATAAGTTAAGTATATATTGAAAAACACTATTAAAATCTAGCGAAAATTCGCCCTTTATCATTTTTTCAAGGTTAATTATAAGCCCGTCGCCAAAATTATTCGAATTATTTTCAATAAACTCTTTTAACTCGGATAAATCAATTTTTCCTAACTGTTCAGTAATATTATCCGTTAATGCATCGGCATGAACGATATTTATAGGAGAAATAAAATTAAAAATTATAAAAAATAAAGGAATTAATATAATAAATTTTTTCAATTAATTAAGCACCTATCAACTCTAACAAAGAATAAAATATTGGTATCGAAATAGATAATATAATTATTTTTCCTGCAAAAACAACCTTACTGGCCAAACTTTTAATTCCAAAATCTTCTATAATGTTGGCACCGAATTCAAACACAAAACCTATTGAAGTAGCCTTAAAAACCGTTTTAACAATAGCATTGTCTAAATTTGTCAATCCAATAAGTTTATTTATAAACCCATAAACGTTATTGAAATGATCAAGAAGCATAAAAATCACAATTATGCATGACATAATTATACACAAATTCGATAGTTCTTTATTGATTATTTTTAAGTATATAATCAATATTGCACACACTATAGAAACAAGTACTATTTTAAACATTTTAATATATTAAGAAAATGTTTTTTATTGTGTTAAACAGGTCGCCTATCATATTTATAACAAAAGTTAACACTATAATTAGACCTACAATTGATACTATAGTCGCCATATCGTCTCTATCGCTTTTTTTTAGAATTTGAGTTATTACAGCAACAATCAACCCTATTCCCGCAATTTTAAAAATTATGCTTATATCCATCACGTGCTCCTATAATAAAAGAATAAGTATTGCTAGTCCACATAGAAAACCAAGTTTTATATATAATATCTTATAACGTTTTTCATCTATGATTGATTTTTCCTTTTTATCTTTTAACTCGCCGTCTATACTTTCTAAAATCTTTAATTGAGTATAAAAATCGCTATTACCTAGTCCATCTAAATAATTGTACAACGAATTTTTTTCATCAATGGTTAAATAATTTTCTTTTATAATTACTTCCTTTTCGTCTATAATCTTTGCGTAAATAACTTTGCTAAATCCATCTTGTTTGCCCTCTAATTCTTTTACCATTGAAATTAGAGTTCGTTTTGTAAAATTGACTTCCGATTTAAGTTTTTGATTAAAATTATAAAAATTTACGTAAAAATTTTTTCTGTCGGTATATTTATAAGAGAAAAAGTAGCCTAAAAACACACAAAAGGCAATACATACCACGCCTAAAAAAACGTTCATAATTTTTCAAACTCACTATTATATATTTCCTTTAAGATTCCAGGATTTCTTAAACTTTCTAAAATAAAATATCTATCAAAAACGTTCTTGTTAAAATATTTTTTGTTTTTAATACTATCTAGACTTTCTCCGTGACAAGAAGCAATTATTTTTACACCGCTGTTTTTTGCACTTATAACACATTCCCAGTCTTTTTCACCACTAAGCTCGTCCGTAATTATTACTGTCGGCGCAAGAGATCTTATCGCGTATTCAAAGGCGTATAATTTATTAGAATAAGTAATCAAATCAACGTTTTCGCCTTTTACAAAAGAAAATTCCCCTCTCTCATCTATAACTAATACTTGGTTGTTAGCGTATTCGTTCAACTTTCGTATCAAGTCTTTTAATATTGTTGTTTTTCCAAATGCCGGTGGCGATATTATTAATGAATTGTAGACTGAATTTTCCTTAATTATCTTTTCAAAAATTTTGTTTGAACAGCCGTAAATCTCTTGTGGAATTCTTACGTTTAATGAGTTTATATTTTTTATAGTTTTAATTGCGCCGTTTTCAAAAACACATTCTCCAGACAAACCTATTCTTACACCGTTTTTTAACGTCAAAAATCCTTGCTTTATATTTTCGTTATAAGCGTATATAGATTTTTCAGTTGCATATCCCAATATTTCTTCTATATCGAAACAACTTGCAATAATAGCCTCGTTCCTAAGCAACGTTAACCCATTTTTAGAAAGATATATGTATTCATTTAAGTATTTTAACTTAACCGGAAAATCAACTCGAATTCTTATTTCGGAAAGCTTGTCAACCTTAATATCGTTTAACGCAAAAATATACTTCTTGGGCAAAAATTCAAAATTCATTTATTAATTAATATTTAATCTATCAGCGTTTTAGAACAAAAAAAAGGTTGCAAAACAAAAGTTTTGCAACCTAAAATTTTTTTAGTATTTAACTTTTTCTTTTTTCCTTAAATGGGATTTCTAATAATATAAAAACAACTATAATAGCTATACCACCAGCAATAAACAATATAGATTGCCATTGGGACGGAGCAAGACCTAATATTGCCGCACCTCTTGGGTCAGTCCTAAATATCTCTATAATTATACGCCAAACACCGTAAGAAATTAAATATACGGCGTGAGTAAGATTTATTCCCTTAAAATACATTACTGATAAAATAGAGAACAGTAAAAATAAGAAAATCGCTTCGTAAAGCTGAGTTGGAACGTAATATCCCCAAATTCCAGTATCGCTTGCGCGCATATATACGCCACCAAAAACGTAAGAAGAGCCAAAATACGCCCCGTGACAACAGCCTGAAAACAAACACCCAATCCTACCGAAAGCATGCGCAATAACGATGCATAACGGCGCAATTAAAGCAAGCGTATGAAAATGTTTTACGTGAAGATTTTTTTCCTTATCCTTAAAATATAGCGCGCCAATACCAAAATATACTAAAACAAAAGTAGCGCCACCGCCTATAAAACCACCCATGGCAGTTATTCCTGCCGAATAAAAGTTAAAGACACCAGTCTCAAGCCAGTTATATACCGCTTGAAACAGTTTTGCCGCCAGAAAGCCAACAGCTATTGCAACAATTCCTACAATAAATATAAAATCTTGCAATTTATCAGGGATACCACGTTTTTTTGCGTAAAAAAACAAAACAAAAAAACATGCCAAAATACCAACGGCTATACAAACACCGTAAAGATATATTTGTTGCCCAAAAATCGATAATATAGAATCCGGATGCATTATTATCTCCTGCTTTTTTTATTATTATACTACCACGGTGAAAAAAAGTCAATTATAAATAATTTGTGCTATTATTTATTTGCAAAACAAACTGGTTTTGTGTATAATATATAAGAAGTCATGGAGAAGTATCGAAGTGGTCATAACGAGCTGCACTCGAAATGCAGTTGTCGAGTTTTCGGCACATGGGTTCGAATCCCATCTTCTCCGCCATTAGAGACCTAACCCAAACCTCAGTTTGGGTTAGGCTCTTTTGTTTTTAAATCCTTGTTTAAGGGCTTTTACTTTTTGCCTAAAAATCGAGCCGACTTGTATCAAGACAAGCACACGTCCTAGTGCCAAATTTATAAAATCAATATCTGATTATATTGTTTTTTATTTTAAAAAGTGTTATAATTTGCACACAGGAGAAAATTATGAAAAAATATAAAACTTTATCAATAATTTGTGTTTTTATAATTTTAATAGTAAGTATTGTTTTGTTATGCAACAACAAATATTCAGATGGGAATGATACGCCAAAAATATTTTCAGAAGATTTCATATACGAGTTGAGTAATGATGAGTCATATTTCATTATTACAGGGATAGGTACATACTCTAATCAAGAATTAGTTATTCCTAATGAGTTTAGGAATAAACCTATAAAAGAAATAAGAGAAAAAGCATTTAATTCCTGCTCTATGTTTACAAGTGCTATAATACCTAATAGTGTAAATGAAATTGGTGTAGAAAGTTTTTATAATTGTGATAATTTGGTGAGTATTGCAATTGGGCGTGGCGTTGATACTATCGGTAGATGTGCTTTTGCAAATTGTAAATCACTAAGCACCATTAATGTTTCAAGTGATAATTTATCGTTTAAGTCAATCGATGGTAATCTTTATAGCAAGGATGAGAAAAAATTAATACAGTATGCTAATGGCAAAACAGATATTGCCTTTGTTGTTCCGAACAACGTTGTTAACGTTGGTGAATATGCATTTATCGGATGTACAAAATTAACACACCTTACCATAGGGGCGAATGTTGAAGCTATTTCACCATATGCTTTTGCAAATTGTGTCGGTCTTGAAGATGTTGTATTCAACGATAAATTAAATACTATTGGTGCTTCTTCATTTTATAATTGCTCTGGGCTTACTGAAATAATTCTACCAAATAGTTTGGAGAGAATATATTTTTTTGCATTTCAAAAATGCGTTAGATTAGAAAGTATTGTATTTGATGTTTTGAATTCTTGGTACAGGACTCAAAATCAAAATGAATTCAAAAACAAGGAAGGTGGAATAGTTGTCGACATTACTAATCCGACACTAAACGCAAATTATCTTGAAAGTACATATGCGTCGCATTTTTGGTATAGGAAATAACTAATGATAACATGCTTTATGAATTAAATATAAAATAACAAAGGAGAAATAATGAAAGTATATAAATATACATTTTGGGTTTCTATTATAGTTTCATTTGTTTTGTTAGGGGCAAGTTTTTTGTTGAACACAATTCAAATTAACGAAAAAAATGAAAAATGGGTTGCATTAGCAATAAATATATGTGTCGGTATTTCTTGTAGTGCAATAGTAGTTATTGTTACAACAAAAATACAACATCTTCTAGAACTAAAAAAACAAACAGAAAAAGTAATTGATGACCCTTTTCTCTTTGGACATATATATCAATCTGCAAAAGAAACTATTTTTAATAAAGGAAACGAAATTAACGACAAGGATAA